>OGRF01000136.1_pt1 | contig 71229 bp, 46 predicted proteins | sample 1553381 | NCBI WGS metagenome assembly OGRF01 (sample SAMEA2580060, study PRJEB22360) | human gut metagenome | biome: human gut; feature: human-associated habitat; material: faeces | place: Denmark | collected 2008/2010
CACAGCAAGACGGCCGCCGCGGCGAGGCAACGGCTGGCCCTGCGCGCGTAAGCGTCGTGCTGGAGCATCCCGTACTCCACCTCCGACCGTGCGGAATATGTAGACGCCGTGCACCGTTTGGCGGCGTGTCGCACCGTATAGTCAGAATCAGAAACGCCGTTAGCGGCGTTTTCGACTACCATGTTCATGTTGCGGACCTTCCTTTGGTTTCCAAGGGACGATGGTCGGATGCCCTGGCAGGCTCCCCGTCGTCATGGTTTGCTCCACCCTGTGTTCCGCGGGTTTTTCGGTTTCCGACGGGACACAGGGTCTTCTTTTTTCTTTTCAGTTATGCAGTGCCGGGCGTCGGAATCGAACCGACGGACGGGTTCTCGGTTGCAGAGAGAGAAGGAAGCAAGGAGAAGGGAAAGATCCCGTCCAACCGTTTCCGGCATTGTGGCCGTTCCGCAGAGTCTGCTTTTTCCGGAGCGGCCAAGTGTTCAGTTTTCGTCACGCGGCGGGCAGGAGCCTGCCCATGAGGGTTCTTTCGCGCTCGGCGACCAGAAGATCCATCAAGTCCTCGGACGTTTCGTATGACTCCGATGCATGGATGTCGTGGTCGGACAGCGATTCGAGCTCGCCTTGACGGAGCGCGGCCACCGCGCATCCGGGACAGAGATCGATGAATCGTCGGCCGTCGAAGTATTCGCGCCAGCCTTTCCGCGCGAGATGGCTTCGGAATTCGTCGGTCGTTTCGGCGGCGGCGCCGTAGAACGTGGCCCAGACGGTCTCATGGCAACGGTCGCAGACTTCGAGAAAGTCGGAACGTCCGCTCGGCATCAGGTACTTGGAATCGAAAATAACTCCAGCCATTTCAACCTCCGAATCCACTGAATATGACGAAAACCATGGAATAAAGCATCAGAAGAAATCCTTTCTACTTAGCTGAGCCAGAGTCCAGAGGCTGAAAACCTAAGATGAAATCCGCGGTCAGCCCTTTTTCCTTGAAGAAGATGTAATCATTGCGATTCCAATCAAGTTGACCAGACTCTTTTTGGGAAAGGGTCGCTGGAGAAATGCCCATTTCCGCAGCAAGGTCTTTTTGCAGAATGCCATGTTCCTCTCTCCATTTCTTTACTGGGGACGGACTGTTCACCAGACACCTCTTTCTAAAAGCCAAATCACTTTCTGTTTTCCAAATCTAATCTTATGATAAGACCTTATTTTGGAAAATGCAAATCGCGTGTTATGATTCAAATATCTAAATCGTCTGAGGAGTATCGAAATGAGAAAAGAAAACGATCGTAGAGATCGGGCAGAGCAAATGTCCTCGATTATTAGACAGAATTTGAAGCGCGCGATTCTTCAACAAGGTGTTTCACAGCAGGACGTTGCGCATGAGGCAGGAATGAATCCGGCATCATTTTCGCAAATGTTGAATGGAAATAAGAGACTGATGTTCGAGGATCTGTATGCGGTCTGCGATGTGCTGGGTCTATCTGTTGCGGATCTGATGGACGCAACGGTACTTCAGAATGAGATGCAGCAGAAGGTGGAAGCTCTGCTCAGGCAGGCAAATCAGCTGACGGATCAAGCCGATAATCTGAAAAGGCAGGCGGGTGAACTTCAGCAACTCGGAAACATCCACGAAGACTCCGATTCCAGACAAGGTGCTCTTGTAGGTGCCAGCTCCCCTCGTTATCTCGTGAGCCCTTACAATGCCGATGGAAGTCTTAGGCTCGACAACAAAGGTGTCGTTCTGGGTGCATTTTCTGGACGAAACGGGAAAAAGAGTCCCGAACATATGGAAAAATCAGAGACTATGACTACTATTATTATGCGCACCTCCGAAGGTGACATCAAAATCAACCTGTTCGACGACGAAACCCCGGAAACCGTGGCCAATTTCCTCGGCCTTGCCACCGGCGAGAAGGAATGGATCGATCCGATGACCGGCCAGCCTTCCCATGAGCCTTTCTACAACGGTCTAACCTTCCACCGCATCATCAAGGATTTCATGATTCAGGGTGGCTGCCCGCTGGGCAACGGCACCGGCGGCCCGGGCTACGACTTCGACGATGAAATTGTTCCTGATCTGAAGTTCGACCACCCGTACCTGCTGGCCATGGCGAACGCCGGCCTGCGTCGTGGCATGGACGGCAAAATCCACGGCACCAACGGTTCCCAGTTCTTCATCACCACCGTGCCGACCCCATGGCTCGACGGCCACCACACCATCTTCGGCGAGGTTGCGGATGACGATTCCAAGGCAGTGGTCGACAAGCTCGAAGCCGTGAACACCGATCGCATGGACCGTCCGACCGAGCCGGTCGGCATCGTGTCCGTGGAAGTGCTCAAGTAAGCGTTTCCCGCACAGCCGTACAATATAGGAAAGCCCCTCGATTGAGGGGCTTTCTTCATTTTATTTATAGAGGCGTTTGCTTGCAATCACCGGCTTATGTGATTCGTCAACATCACATTTTGCGCAGTCGCGGCTCCGCGGAATCCTTCGCGCCGGTGATACGGTACACGTCGAACACGCCTTCGATTTTACGCACGGCGGCGAGCAGGGTGTTCAGATGCTGCGGATCGGCCATTTCGAAGCTGAATTGGCTGGTGGCCACACGGTCGGTGCCGGTGGAAATCGAGCCGGAGATAATGTTCACGCCGTGGTCGGACAGCACGCGTGTCACATCGCTCAGCAGATGCGGACGGTCAAGCGCCTCGACCTGAATCTTGACCATGAACACGCCCTTGGTGCTGGTCCACTGCACATCCACCACACGTTCGGGCTGGCGTTTCTCCAGTTCGAGCATGTTCTGGCAGTCCACGCGATGCACGGACACGCCTTGGTTGCGGGTGATGAAGCCGATGATCTTGTCTCCAGGAACCGGCATGCAGCATCGGGCCAGCTTGACCCAGATGTCCCCCACGCCCTTGACGGAGATACCCAACGAGCTGGTGGTCTTCTTGGTACGCTCCACCTGCTTGAGCGGCAACGCCTCCTGCTCGACTTCCTCATCCACCTCGTCGCTGCCCGCGTCACGGACCAGATGCGAGATGACGTTCTGCGTGGAGATCTGGCCATCACCAATCGCCACGAACACGGCTTCCGCGTTGGCAAGGTTCAACTCGTCGGCGACACCCACCAATGCTTCCGGAGTCAGCAGCGTGGTGATTGGCAGGTTGCGCTTGCGCATGGCGCGCGTCAGCTCGTCACGACCTTCCTCGACGGCTTCGGTACGGCGTTCCTTGCTGAACCATTGACGAATCTTGTTGCGTGCCTTCGGGCTCTTGGCGAAGCTCAGCCAATCACGCGACGGACCTGCGGATTCGGACTTGGATGTCAATATTTCAACGGTATCGCCATTCTCGAGCTTGGTATCAAGCGGCACCAATCGTCCGTTCACGCGCGCACCCATGGTACGGTGACCGACTTCGGTGTGCACCGCATAAGCGAAATCAATCGGAGTGGCTTCGGCGGGAAGCGAGACGATCTTGCCTTTCGGCGTGAACACGTAGACCTCTGCTGCGCCCAAATCCTCTTTGAGGGAGCCAAGGAATTCGTCGGAATCCGGCGTTTCGCTCGTCCAGTCGGCAAGTTGCTGAATCCATTTGAGGTTGTCGGCCTCGCTCAGCTCCTGGTTTTCGCCACGCTTGCGGTCGGACTTGTCAGGCGAGCTCAACGCGCGTCCGGCTTGGCCGTTCTCCTTGTACTTCCAATGCGCAGCGATGCCGAATTCCGCGCGGCGGTGCATGTCCCACGTGCGGATCTGAATCTCCACCGGCTTGCCGCCGGGGCCGACCACCGTGGTGTGCAGGCTCTGGTACATGTTGAGCTTCGGCATGGCGATATAGTCTTTGAAACGGCCGGGAACAGGGTTCCACCGCGCATGCACGGCACCCAACGCCGCATAGCAGTCCTGAATCGTGTCGACGATGATACGCACGCCCACCAAATCATAAATGTTGGCGAAATCGTGCCCGCGCACGATCATCTTCTGGTAAATGGAGAAGTAGTCCTTCGGACGGCCCGTCACATAGGCTTTGATGTGCTGTTCGTCGAGATCCTCATTGATTTCGGCGAGAATCTGCTTCAGGTACACGTCGCGTTGTCCGGCGCGACGGGCCACCAATACCACAATCTCGTTGTAGATCTTCGGATACAGAACCTTGAAGCTGAGTTCTTCCAACTCGGTTTTGATGGCGTTCATGCCAAGACGGTTGGCGAGCGGCGCATACACATCCAGCGTTTCACGTGCCTTTTTCTGCGCGTTCGACTGCTTGACGTAACGCCATGTACGGGCGTTGTGCACACGGTCGGCGAGCTTGACCACCAGCACGCGCACGTCGCGGCTCATCGCCACCACCATTTTGCGGATGGTCTCGGCCTGGGCGGAATCGCCGTATTCCATTTTGGAAAGCTTCGTGACGCCGTCCACCAGGCCGGTCACCGTGTCGCCGAATTCGGCGCGGCATTCGTCGAGCGTGTAGTCGGTGTCCTCCACCGTGTCGTGCAGAAGGCCCGCTGCCACAACCAGCGGCCCCATGCCAAGATCGGCGAGGATCTGCGCCACTGCAAGCGGATGGATGATGTACGGCTCGCCGGATTTACGCCGTTGCGACGAATGCTGGGTGACGGCGCGCCGGTAGGCTCTCGCGAGAATGCTCATGTCCTCGTCGGGATGGTGGTATTCGCACATCTTGAGGATTGGTTCAAGCGGGTCAAGCGGATTCGTGCTGATCTCGCAGCCCAACATTCTGGCCGAACGAACCTCATGATCCATGTCGCTCATTTCGCTCCTCCTCGCTTGGAATGTACCCTATAGTACCCGCGCATCACCATATGACGGATGTATCCGGCCGCGTGTTGCACGGCCGGATACATCCTCGGTCTTTGTGTATTGCAGTCCCGTCAGGACGCAACGCCGGTTGATCCGAAGCCACGTTCCGCGCGGTCGGATCCGGGCAGGGTCTGCGCCTCGATGAATTTTGCCTCGACGTAGCGTTGGATGACCAGCTGTGCGATGCGGTCGCCCGGATGGAACGTCACGGCGCGTTCCGGATCGAGGTTGATCAACGGCACCTTGATTTCGCCACGGTACCCAGCGTCGATGGTTCCCGGCGCGTTAAGCACCGTGACGCCCTGCTTGACGGCGAGTCCCGAACGCGGATGCACCAGCGCCACATAGCCGGCAGGCAATGCGATTGCCACTCCCGTGGGCACCAGCGCCCGCTGGAACGGCTTCAACGTCACTTCTTCGGTGGTGCGCAAATCGGCACCGGCGTCTCCGGCATGGGCGTAATGCAGCTGAGCCGGCTGCCCGGGATCCAGCGACTTTACCAGAACCTCGACGTTTTCCGGCTCGTTGTATGCCTCGTCGAACGCCATCAGGCCGCACACTCCTTGCATACCGGCTGTCCGTCGTCGGTAGTGTAGGCAAGCTGGCTGCGATGCTTCACCAGGAAGCATTCGGAGCAGATGAACTCGTCGCCCTGCATCGGAATGACGGTCACCGAAGCGTCCTCATTGCTCAAATCGGCGCCCGGCAGCTCGTAGTCTTCGGCAATGGCGTTCTCGTCATCGTCCATATCGTTGGAATTGTTCTGAGAACCCTTGCTCAAAGCCTGGAGCGACTCCTCGTCCTCGTCTTTGTTGCGCGGGGAATCATAATCCTGTGCCATCGAGATTCCTTTCGTCATCTATGGTGCTTATGCGCCATAGAATACATGACTTTTCCCCCGCTAGGATACACGAATTGAAATACTCGTAAAATCCGACACGTGGGGCACAATAGAATTAATAGAAAAATCTAAGGGAAAGTGGTGTGTTGTGCCTGAGAATGCGCTCGAAGATGCACGGTTCGATCATGTGAGTGAAACCGGTGAGCTCGTCTTTGTTTCAGGTGCCGGCAAATTCGCCGTCAAGGTCGATGAAGCGCTTGAAAGAGCCATTTTGGAGGCAAAGCAGATTCGCACCGAAACCCAAGAGGAGCGTCAGCAGCAAGCGCCTTCCACGCTGCCGATCTCCCAAATCCAATCCTTGATTCGAGCCGGAGCCAATCCGACCCGCGTGGCGGAGCGATATTCGTTGAGCGAAGCGCTTGTTCGGCGTTTCTCGGCGGCGGTGGAAACCGAAAAGCAATATGCGATCGAACAGTTCCTGGCGGTTCCCGCGCCGAAGGAAAGCCGTGTGCGCACGCTTTCCGAACTGATCGAACGCACGTTCGCCGCAGCCCACGTACGGTTGGAGGATGTGCGGTGGAAGGCCACCAGACGCGGTTTGGAACCGTGGAAGATTACCGCGGAGTTCGATTCCGCAGGTCATGCCGCCCGTGCGGAATGGTCTTGGAACATGCATGACAACGCGGTCAACTGTCTGAACGCAATGGCACGCAAGCTCATCGGCGAACAAGACACGCCGACGGAAGGACACGCCGAGAAGCAGGTCGACCAGAATTTTCTCGCATCATTGAATTTGCCGGGCGATTCCGCACGTTCCGCACGTATCGAACAGACGGTGTCCGCTTGGAATGCTCCGGAACCGGTTGCACCACAAGCCACGAATATCAAGACCACCGTTGAGACTCAGCCATCGGCGACCGTTCCGCTGCCGAACCGTCCGGAAATCGCGACGACGCAGCACCCCGCCCCTTCAACGACGGAACCTGCCCAAAACTCGCAAAACACGCAATCCGCCGGCGAGCAGCAGTCCGATAAGTCCAAGATGGCATCATCCGATCCTCATAGTCAGAGCACCACCAAATCGAAGCGCCGTGCAGGACGCTCCGCAGTGCCGAGTTGGGATGAAATTCTGTTCGGTGACTGATTAACGTTCCCTAACATCCCACGGCAACATCCGTTCAGACGTTCGGATCATTCGATCAAGCCACGTCAATCAGGCATGGAATATCAGATTCCATGTAGGTCAGCGACCCGTGCACGCTGGGCAGATGCATCGCCTTCTCCGCCTGTGTGCGGGAATCGACAATGGTGGTAGAGCCCGCAGCGGAGACGACCACATCGCCGATCATCGACTTGACGCGTTCATCGACTGGTCCGTAGACGCCTTCCTCGATTGCCTGCCGGCGGGTGCGCACCTGGGCGCGCTCCCCCAGCACGTCACGCCAACGAGCGGCGATGTCCTCCGGATTCTCGCCATCCTCGCCATAAAGCATGACACAGCGTGGTTCGCCGCCGACATTCGCGACGCCCCGCATCAGCTGGGGTTCGGACGCTATGTCGATGCAGGCTTCCGGGTCGGCGGTTATCATGCCATGATCCGCCACGATGACGATCAGCGTGTTCTTCGGCACACTTCGACGCAGCAAAGACAACTGGGCGTCGATACGCTCATATGTGCCGATCCACTTGTCGGAGTCCCAGCCGTAATTGTGTCCGATCTTGTCCGCGTCGCGCAGGTACACGTATGTCAGTCCGGGCGTGTTCGCCGCTTTCGCCGCGGTCATGATACGTCGGCGTGGATCGTCATTGGAGATGTAGTCGCTGCCACGCAACGCCGCCTGAGTCAACGCGGAGAACGCGAATTTCGGCAGTCCCGAACTGGTGACGCGAACGTCCTGTTCCGCCAATCGTTCGAATATGGTCGGCTGCTGTTGCAGTTTCAGCGGTGCGGGCGCGTTTTTGAAAGAGATGAGCTGGCAGATTTCGCCATTGTCGGGATTGAGCTGCGTATATCCCGTCATGCCGGTTAATCCGGGGCATGTGCCGGTACCGAACGTGGACATTGCGGCCACGGTGGTGCTGGGCATGCATGTGGCGATTGGCCGCTGGTTAACGCTGTCCGCCATCAGCGACCGTAGATAGGGTGAATGTCCCAATCTCATATTGATGTTCCAATATCCGAGACCGTCCACCAGGACCACGACTGCCGAACGCGCGTCCGGCAGGCCAAGTGCCTCTTGGAGTCGTTTCGGATCGGCATGGATGGCCGTTGGAATCGGATGCCCGATGGCGCTGGAAATGGCGGGAAGTACCGAGGATAGGTGGAGAGCACCGCCGCGGCCGCCCTCATCCGGCAGTTCGTCGCCATATCGTGCCGGACTGGTCATGGCTAGCAGCTGGTCGATTTCGGGCACTTCAACACTCATGGTTCCCATTCAAGCACCGCGGCAGTACCAGCTGGTAATATTGCTAGGTTGATTACCATAACCTTTCCGTGAGGAGAACCACCGCATGGTGTCGCACCGCAAACCGGCAAAACCAGCCTTTGACCCGCGTACGGTCAAGGAGAACATCGTCGAAACGCCGTTGAACGAGGAAATGAGCAAGTCGTTCCTCGAATACGCGTATTCGGTGATTTACGCCCGAGCGCTGCCTGATGCCAGGGACGGTCTCAAGCCGGTGCAACGACGCATCATCTATCAGATGGGTCAGATGAACCTCAATCCGGACCGGCCGTATATGAAGTCGGCGCGTGTGGTTGGCGAAGTGATGGGCAAGCTCCATCCGCATGGCGATTCCGCGATTTACGAGGCGATGGTACGTTTGGCGCAGCCGTTCGCGATGCGGCTGCCATTGGTGGACGGTCACGGCAATTTCGGTTCTCTCGATGACGGTCCTGCTGCTTCTCGTTATACCGAGGCTCGTATGGCGCCGGCCGCGTTGGGCATGAATGCCGATATCGCCGAAAATACCGTCGATTTCACGCCGAATTACGATAACAAGCTTCAGGAGCCGACTGTGCTGCCTGCCGCGATTCCGAACCTGCTGGTCAATGGTGGTTCCGGCATTGCCGTCGGCATGGCCACGAATATGGCCACGCACAATCTTGGCGAGGTGGTAGCTGCGGCCAAGCATCTTATGCGCCATCCCGACGCGACGTTAGAGGAGTTGATGCGCTACGTGCCGGGTCCGGATTGGCCGGGCGGCGGCGTGATTGTGGGCCGCAAGGGCATCCGCGAGGCGTACGAGACGGGTCGTGGCGCGTTGACCACGCGTTCCGTGACGCATATCGAAAACGTGACGGCTCGCAAAAAGGCCATCGTCGTGACGGAACTGCCGTTCATGGTGGGTCCGGAACGTGTGTTGGAACGTATTTCCGAAGGTGTGAAGAACCGTAAGCTGGACGGCATTTCCGGTGCCATCGATCTGACTGACCGGCATAACGGCACTCGCCTCGTCATCGAAATCAAAACCGGGTTCGATCCGAACGCGGTGTTGGCGCAGCTGTTCAAGCACACGCCGTTGCAGGACAATTTCACCATCAACAATGTGGCGTTGGTCAATGGCCGTCCGCACACCATGGGATTGAAGGAAATGCTTCAGGTGTGGGTGGACCATCGTCGTGTGGTGATCCGCCGACGCAGTGAATTCCGCAGGAAGAAGGCGCTTGAGCGGCTGCACTTGGTGGAGGGCTTGCTGCTCGCCATGGTGGACATCGATGAAGTCATTCAGGTGATTCGCTCTTCTGATGATGCCGAGGCCGCGAAAACAAAGCTTATCGCCGTATTCGATCTGGACGAGATTCAGGCACAGTACATTCTTGACTTGCGGCTGCGCCGTCTGACCAAGATGAGTCGTATCGAGCTTGAGGCGGAACGCGACGATCTGAAGCGGCGTATCGAAGAGCTTGAACGCATTCTTGCTTCCGATGAGGCGCTTGACGGCGTGGTCATTGACGAAATGGATGACGCCGTGGCCAAATACGGCACTCCCCGGCGCACGGTGCTGCTGGATGAGGATGAGGAAGGCAATTTGACGCCTGTTGTGGCGCATGGCGATGATGGCGTCTCTGCAAACGCGATGGCTGCCGCGCGCGCCGCCGCGACCGTATCCTCCGCAGCAGCCGATGTCGCCGCAGCCGCAAAGGCCGCAAAGAAGGCCGGCGATGAGAATGCCACCGCATCGGCTCTGCAGATTGATGACGAGCCGTGCGCGGTGATGCTGTCCGCCACGGGCCTGATCGCACGCACTTCCGAGGATGCGGTGGAACGTTGGGAGAATCGTTCGGCTTCCGACGGACGTGCCAAGGATGATCAGATCGTTTCGATGTTCCGCACGTCCACACGTTCCTCATACGGCTTGGTTACTTCAGCGGGTCGTCTGGTGCTGGCCCATGTGGTCGAATTGCCGAAGGTTTCCGCGGATGGGCCGCTCAGTGTCACGGGTGGTGTGAAGGCCGAGGAACTGCTGGGCATGACGGAGAACACCGATCCGATCCGCGGCGAACGGGTGATTGCTGCGATTGATATGCCTTCCACGGATGACGGCGGTCAGCTTGTTCCTTTGGCGTTGGGCACCCGCAACGGCGTGGTCAAGCGTTGGAACCGTGAATCTCCGACCACAATGGATTCGTGGAGCGTCATCGATTTGAAGGATGATGACGAAGTGCTTGCCGCTGCCGAAGCCCGTGATGAGGATCGTCTGGTGTTTGTGTCCACCGATTCCTCGTTGTTGACGTTCGAAGCGAAGAATGTGCGTCCGCAGGGCCGTACCGCTGGCGGCATGGCGGGCATTCGTCTGGCTGAGGGGTGTTCGGTGGCCGCGTTCGCGGTGGTGCCTGATGGCAAGGTGACATGGAATTACGAAGAAGGCGAGAATGGACTGTTCTCTGCTTCCGGAGCCGTGGTGTTGACGGTTGCCGGCGATTCCGAAGCGTTGCCTGGCACTGAAAACGGTGCCGCGAAGGTCACGCCGTTGGAGATGTATCCGACGAAGGGCCGTGGTACGGGTGGCGTGCGTTCGCAGCGATTCCTCAAGGGGCAGGATACGTTGATTCTCGCGTTCGTGGGCGCGTATCCGTTGCATGCTTCCACGCAAAGTGGCGCTCCTGTGGAATTGCCGAAGCCTGATATGCGACGCGATGGTTCCGGTACGGATCTGTCGGCGCCGATTGCGGTGGTCGGCTGATTCGACGAAATCGATTGGCGGGGCTCTGGACTGGTTCTTCTTCCGGTTCAGGGCCTTCCCGTTTTGCGCACTTGGGCCGCCAGGTTGAATGAGCAGGCTGGGTGAAAGTGCCTCCGGCTTGGTTCAGCCATATAGCTTCATGCCTTGTGGGCTGTCCACGAACCCGGCAGCATGCAGCAAACGTCTGTATTCGTTGCGTTCCTTCAATGATTCACCGTTCATTTCGGCGAAGCTGACGCTGCCCTTGGACTGATGCTGCAATGCATAGGCAAGTTCCGTACATGCCGGCTGCAATATTCGCTCGTCATCGGTGAAGCTGACGATTCTGTGGCTTTTCGGCACGGCAAACAGCACCGGCATGCCGTGGTCGAGCACGATGACCGATTCCGCTCTGCGCGCCGGTTTCATATGGTGTTGTTCGGGCCATGTGATCGCGGAGCCTGTCAGGTTGGCCGGGTCGGTCACGTCGAGCGCCACGCAGGATTGGCTGCGCGCCTCGTCGTCGCCGCGCAAGGCGTCCACTGTGTCACGTCCGGCGAATTGGACCGCTCCGAATCCTTTGACGAACATGCCTCTGACCAGATTGCCGTGTTCCTCCATACGTTTGAGTACCGGGTATAGTCCGGAGAATCCGCCTGCGACCTGCTCCTTGTCGATTAGCGGAGCGGCGATCACGCCATATCGGTCGAGCAGCGATTCGATCAATGCGATGTCGTATTCCTCGATGCCGGCTGTTGGTTTGCCGGCGGTATCGTCCGCTTGATCCGGTATCGCCATTGGACTGGTCCGGGACGAGTCGACCGCGGACCATAATCCACCGAGCGTCGCCGGTGTCGAGGCGTGGATCCGTACGCGTCTGCGTGCGGCAGTGCGTGGCGCGCGCACTGAAACCGTGCCTTGAGTCAAGGCCCGAACGGGAGCGAATGAACTGTTCGTCACTTTGCCTTGCCATACCAAGGACCACAAGGCTTCCTCGAACTGGCTTTCGCCCCATGCGGGAAGGATGATTTCCCCTGTTTCAGGATTCACGTTGACTTCCGCATGTTCCTGCCAGATGACTTTGGCGGCTGTGGAAAGCTGCCGCGCATGGAAGGCTCCCCCATTCGATAATGCGGCAAGTATCGTCTCCGGCACGGTCATGGTTCCGGCACTATAGGCATTGTTCTGCGATTGTTCGCCGGGTTTCACCAGCAGCCGTGAATCAGCTGGATGGAATGCGATGCCGCCGGCTTCCTTGGCGTTGGAACCATTGATTTTGGAGCCGACCCATACCACGTCTCCGGATGCGAGCAGTTCGTCCAACATACTCGGTTGGTAGTCGCGAACGCGTGCGGGGAAGACCGAGGATTCCCAAACGGAGGCGTTGAGGTATATGCCTTCAAGCTGTTCAATCACACGCATCAGCCCGTCGACGCCTTCATATCGGGCGCCACCCACAGGTCCGACACCTTGTCTGTCCAACAGGAACGCCTGATAGACGGCCGGTTCCACCGGCTTGATGGCTTTGCGTGCCTTGGCAAGCGAAAGCGCGCGGATACGCCGAAACACGTCTTTGTGGAGCCATTGCTGGGGCGTTTGCCGAGGTGACCGTTCCGATGCTGAATCATCGGAACCATTGGCGTCCGCTCCGGCCGCATCATCGACGAAATGGCCTTTCAGCAGTTCGCCTTTGGCATGTAATTCATCCAACATGCGTACGCCTTGGACAGCGTCCAATCCCAGTTCGGCGATCATCTGATCCGCGGTGAATGGGCCATGCGTTTTGACATATCGCGCCACACGGCCGGCAATGTCGGTCTCGTCCAAATCGTTCCAGAACGTCCGTCCGGCAAGCTCCTTCCCAACCTGCGCGATGACGTCGGCATCCAACAGCGAAGCCATGTCCGTGGCTCCCAGAAGACGTTCCAGCACTTCCGGGTCCATGGACAGCAGTTGCGTACTGCGTTCGGCTTGCGGCACGTCGTATTGGTACATGACCGCGCCCACGTATCCGAACAGCATGTTTTCCGCGAACGGCGACGGCGTTTCCGTGACGGTCTCGCTCAAAGAGATGACGCCGGAGCGTAATCCGGACATCACATGTTTCAGCGCGGGCAGATCGTACACGTCCTGTAGGCATTCGCGTGCGGTTTCCAACAGCAACGGGAAGTTCTTCCGAGTTCGGGCGGCGTTGAGCAGTTGCGCCGCGCGCAGCCGCTGCTGCCATAAGGGGACGCGTCTGCCGGGGTTGGCGCGTGGCAGGAACAGCGATCGCGCCGCGCATTCTCGGAATCGTGCGGCATACAGCACGCTTTCGCCGACTTGCGTTTCGATGATGCGTTGCAGCTCTTCCGTGTCGAACAGCAGCAGCTCGCGGATCGGCAGGTTGCCGTCGCCGTCCGGGAGGCGGATGATGATGCCGTCGTCGGCCGCGTATACCTGCCCATCGAACCCGTATCGTTGTTTGATACGTGTGGTGATGGCCATGGCCCATGGTTCGTGCACGCGTCTGCCGTATGGCGAGTGGACAATCACACGCCAATCGCCTTCTTCATCCTGGCAGCGTTCGACGACCAGCTCACGGTCGTTGGGAATCGTTCCCGTGGCGGCGCGCTGTTCGGCAAGCAGGTCGGCAAGATTGCCGATGGCGTTGTCGTCCAATCCGTCACGACGTAGACGTGCGATTGTTGTCGTGTCGAATCGGCTGGTCTTGTCTCCTGCGATGCCGTCCGAGACTTCCGCGCGTAGTCCTTGCGCCATATCGCGTATGAATCGGCCTTGGGACCGTCCGAATGCCGCGTCCCGCCCGTCGCCTTCGCCATGCCAGAACGGCAGTCGGGCGGTACGCCCTGGAGCAGGAACCACCACCACACGGTCCCGGGTGATTTCCTGGATCTGCCAGGTCGATGTGCCGAGGGTGATGACGTCTCCAACCCGGGATTCGTACACCATTTCCTCATCCAGCTCCCCCACTTTGCGTGGGCCCGGTCCGGAGCCTTCTTCGGGAAGCACCACGGTGTAGGTTCCTCGGTCGGGTATGGTGCCTCCGCTGGTCACGGCCAGTCGTTGAGCGCCAGGGCGCGCGGAGATGAGACCCGCCTCTTCGTTGTATTGCAATGGAGGTCGGAAGGCGGAGAAATCCTCGCCGTTGTAGGCACCGGTCATCATGCCCATCACAGCATCGAACATGGTTCTGTCGAGATCTTCGAATGGCGCGGCCTTGCGCACGGTCACGTACCAGTCGTCTGGTTTCAGATCATCCATCGCCGCGGCGGCGACGGTTTGCTGGGCAAGCACGTCCAAGGGGGTGCATGGAATGGTCAGTGTTTCGATGTCTCCGGAGCGCATGCATTCGATGCTTGCGGCCGTGCCGATGATTTGCTCTCGTGTAATCGGGTAGAACAGTGCATGCGAGACTCCCCCGACCTTGTGGTCGGCGCGCCCCACCCGCTGCAATCCCGAGGACACGGACAATGGCGGTGCGATCTGGATGACCAGATCCACTGAACCCATGTCGATGCCGAGTTCAAGGCTCGATGTGGCGACCACGCAACGCAATTGGCCGCGTTTGAGCTGCTCTTCGATCTGTTTGCGCCGGTCTTTGGAAACGGAACCATGATGCGCCATGGCGATCGCGTCGGCGTCCGCATGCGAGGAGACCAGCATGGTGGTGGATCCGACCACGGAATCGTAGTGTTTGGCGAAGCCTTCACGGCCTTCCGGGGAGCCCAGATCCGGATACGGCTGGGTGGAATCACTGGCTGTGGACTCCGGCTGGGATGCGTTGTCCGACACACTCAAGTCCGTTCGGCCAAGCCTACGGTCGGACAGCGCATCCCGCCCTGCGTCCGCTTTGACGGCGGTTTCAGACCCAGTTTTCCGGGATGTGCGCAATTGCGCATACAGGTCGTTGAGCCGTGCGGTGAGTTTTTCCGCAAGGCCACGGGAGTTGACGAACACGAGGGTGGTGTGGTGTTTCAGCACTTCGTCAAGCACGCTGCGTTCGATGGCCGGCCATACCGAACCTCCGGTCGAAACCCGTGAGGTATGTTCATCTCCCCCGACCGAAGTCAGTCCTTTACGTTCCGCCGATGCCTCCATGGCAGGACCCACCCCGGAAATATGCGTGGTATGGCGGTTCGGAAGTTTCACGGCGCCTGCCCTCCGCCCTGCGTCGTCGGAGACGGGATCGCGCATGGCCGAAAGCGGTTCCACCACTTTCAGATCCATGTCGGGGTGCGATTCGGGTCTGATGACGCGTACCGGCCGCGTGCCGCCAAGGAAACGTGCGGCTTCGGCCGGCGGTTCCACAGTGGCGGAAAGCCCGATGCGTTGGACAGACCAGCCGGCAAGGCTTTCCAATCGTTCCAAGCTCAGCGCCAGGTGCGCGCCACGTTTGGAGCCCGCGATGGCGTGCACTTCATCCACGATAACGGTATCAACGGCGGAAAGTATCCGTCGCGCCTTGGAGGTGAGCAGCAGGAACAGCGATTCTGGCGTGGTTACGAGGATATCCGGCGGATGGCTGACGATTCTGCGCCGTTCCTGCGGCGTGGTGTCGCCGCTTCGTATGCCCACGCTGACTTTCGGCGATGGCAATCCCATCGCCTCGCACTGTCCGGCGATGCCAGCCAATGGCGCTTGGAGGTTCTTGGCCACATCCACGCCCAGAGCCTTCAATGGCGAAATATACAGGACCTTGACGCCGCGGACGGGTTTACGTTTCTTGGCATTGCAATCGGATTCAGCCGTGCCGTCCCCACCGCCGGACGTCCGCAATAAGTCATCGCCCTCCTTCGTCATCAGACGGTCGATTGCGGAAAGGAAGGCGCACAATGTCTTGCCGGAGCCGGTGGGCGCCACCACCAACACGTTCTCGCCGGAGCAGATGGCCGGCCATGCCAAACGTTGCGCCTCCGTCGGAGCATTGAACGCATGCTTGAACCAGGCATTGGTAGCCTCCGAGAACAAGTCCATGCATTCGTACATACGTTCGATTATGGCATCGCCTTCAGACATCATCCACAACCGGCGGAAAGCTCGTCATCCACCGTCGTCGGCTCATTCGAGCACACCGCCCGGCTGACGCATTCGAGCGTCTCACATATGGCGTCGTCAGGCGGCCGCACGGTCGCCGCACTTGCGGCGCAAAGTCTCATGCATGGCGACCATCAGCGCTAGGAACACCACCAGATAGAACGGGAACAGGTTGACCGAAACATGTTGCGCGATCAGCCCGAACAGCGGCGGCATGCACATCGATCCCACATAGGCGCAAGCCATCTGCATGCCGACGATGGCCTGCGATTTGTCCTCGCCGAAATAAGCAGGAGTGGAATGGATGACGCACGGATAGATCGGCGCGCAGCCCAAACCGATGACCATTAGTCCCGCGATGGTGCCGATATTGTGCGGCAACGGCAGGAGCATGATGACGATGCCGGTCAGCACCAACGCCTGGCCAAGACGAATCATGGCCGGATCGTTCAGTTTCATGGTCAGGAAACCGCTGGCGAGACGTCCGACGGTGATGCCGATGCAAAACAGGCTTCCCCACATGGCCGCCGTGGTCTTGTCGATGCCCTTGCCAAGCGCCATATAGCTGCTGGCCCACAACATGGCGGTCGATTCGAGCGCGGAATAGCAGAAGAACATCACGAGGATCTCGCGGGCGCCACGGATGGCGAGCACACCGCGAATACCAAGCGGCTTGCGCCGGTCAGCTGTTTCCCCTTCCGATTGCTCGGACTGCGCGGATTGCACGGAAGAGGTTTCACTCGTCCGCTGCGGTTCGACGGTCTTACGCGCCTTCCACAACGGCAGGCTCAGCACCAGCACCGCGGTGAGCACGACCTGCAGAATGGAGATGGTCCGGTAGCCCCACGCCCAGCCATGGCCGGCACCCAATGCGCTTGCCATGATGTACGGGCCAAGCAGAGTGCCCAAGCCCCACATGGCGTGCAGCCAGCTCATGTAACGGCTTTCGTAGTGGATTGCCACATAGTTGTTGAGCGCCGCATCGACGCCGCCCGCGCCCAAGCCGTACGGAATGGCGAAGAGCAGCAGCATCCAGTAATTCGGCGAGATGGAGAAGCCGAACAATGCGAACGCCGTTAACGCAACGGACACTGCCGTGACCTTGCCTGCACCGAACCGCAAGGTCATGCGGTCGGATAGCAGCGCGGACACGATGGTGCCGGCGGAAATCGTCATGGAAATGCCACCCGCCCAGGAAATCGGCGCATGCAGGTCGCCGCTCATCGTCGGCCATGCGGCGCCGAGCACCGCGTCCGGCAGACCCAGACTGATGAAGGCGATGTAAATCACGGCGAGCAGCAGATTGGCCACAGTCAGCTCCTTGTATGTTTTATGTTTGCGGCAATAAAATCACGAAAATACTCCGCTATTTTATCCAAAGTTACCTACCAAACGGTATTTTGTATCTTGCACTATCGACCGACGTTTTTGCATTATCGTGCATACACGAAAAGCGGGTCTCCGCCGTAACGCAAGGCCCGCCAATCGCAATCGCCATGCAATATCAGGTGTCGATCTTGGAACGGTCGAAATCGTCGGCGTTCTCCACGATGAACGCCTTGCGCGGCGGCACGTCATCACCCATGAGCAGGCTGAAGATGTGGCTGGCCTGTTCGGCGTCCTCCATGCGGATACGGCGCAGCATGCGGGTGCGCGGATCCATGGTGGTATCGGCCAGCTGGTCGGCGTCCATCTCACCCAAACCCTTGTAACGCTGGATGTCCTCGTTGTAGCCGATGTGCTTTTTATCAAGCTCGGCGAGTTTGCCTGCCAACTCATCATCGGAATACGTGTAGATGTACTCGCCCTTATGCGTACCCGTCAACGCGATACGATGCAGCGGCGGCACGGCGGCATACACATGACCGTATTCGATAAGCGGCCGCATGTACCGGTAGAACAGCGTCAGCAGCAGGATGCGGATGTGCGCGCCGTCGACATCGGCATCGGTCATCATGATGATCTTGTTGTATCGGGCCTGTTCGATGTCGAAGCTTGCGCCGGATCCTGCGCCGACCACCTGGATGATGGCTGCGCATTCCTTGTTGGACAGCATCTGCGCGAGCGATGCCTTCTGCACGTTGAGTATTTTGCCTCGAATCGGCAGCAACGCTTGGAAACCGGAATTACGGGCGGCCTTGGCTGTGCCCAATGCGGAATCACCCTCGACGATGAACAGTTCGGCCACATCGTCATTGCCGGGCTGGCAGTCGGACAGTTTCGGCGGCATGGACGCGGATTCAAGCGCGTTCTTACGGCGTGTGACTTCCTTGGTCTTGCGCGCCTGCACGCGGGCATGCATTTCGCCGACGATTTTCTCCAGCACGCGGCCGGACTGTTCCTTGTAACCGCGTTTGGAGCCGGTAATCATCTCACCGAACTGCTTATCGGTCATTCTGGAGACGATCGGCTTGACTTGCGCGGTGCCGAGCACGTCCTTGGTCTGGCCTTGGAACTGCGGTTCGGCGATGCGGACGGTGACGACGGCCACCAGACCGGCGAGAATGTCGTCACGTTCCACCTTCATATGGGAATCCTTGAGATTCACCTTGAGTTTGCGCGCGTTGTCCTCGATGGCCTTGCGCACCTGCTTGGTGATGCCTTGGAGGAAGCCGTCCACGTGCATGCCGCCGCCGGGCGTCTCCACCACGTTGACGAAGCTGCGCATGGTGGTGTCGTAGCCGTTGGTCCATCGCATGGCGATATCGACTGCGCAATCACGCGTCACCTTCTGCGCATGCAGTTCACCATCGTCTCCGACCGCCTGCGTTTCTTCAACATACGTGTCCTCGCCGGCGATGCGCCAAATATCGGAGACCGCTTCGCCTTTGGACAGGAAGTCGACGAAATCCTTCACGCCTCCGGTATGGCAGAATTCTTCGACGCGCGCATGCGGATATTTCGGCTGCACGGGTTGGGAAACGGTTTCCTGCGATTGCGTGGCAGCATCGTTTTCTTGCGATTCGGCTGATTCATCAGCTTCGGCTGAATCCTCCTGCAGTATGTCGGCAGAGGTTCCGATATCATCCGTTTCAGCGGACGTGTTCTCTTCCGTCACCTGTTCGATGACATTGTCATCGACTTCCAGCATTTCGTCAATGGACTCGTCGCCGGTTTCGGGAATGTTCTCGTCGATGACGGTGATTTTCAGCCCTGGCACCAGGAAACTGGTCTGCCGTACACGGTCGATGAGCTGGTCATAGCTGAATTCAGCGGTGTCGTTGAAAATCTCCGGATCCGCCCAATAGCGGATGCGGGTACCCGTGGTCTTCGGACTGACTTTGCCGATGATCTCAAGTTCGGTGGGACGATTCTTGCGCGTCTTCTTGAATGGCGAATCGGGAGACGGGTGTTCCGGATCAACGTCGGAATACACTCCGGGGTGGCCCTGATGGAAAGCCATGTGGTGGGTTTTGCCGTCACGATCCACTTCCACGTCGAGACGGGAGCTCAATGCGTTCACAACGGATGAGCCGACACCATGCAGACCGCCGGAAGCGCCATACGAGGAATTGCCGAATTTGGCGCCGGCATGCAGCTTGGTCAGCACCACTTCCACGCCGGTGAGCTTGGTTTTCGGCTCCACGTCCACCGGAATGCCTCGGCCATTGTCCGCCACTTCAACGGAACCATCGTCATGCAAGGTCACGATGATGTGGTTGCAGGCTCCCGCAAGAGCCTCATCGACGGCATTGTCGATGATCTCCCACAGGCAGTGCATCAGGCCCTGGCTGTCGGTCGTGCCGATGTACATGCCCGGACGTTTGCGCACCGCATCCAAGCCTTCGAGCACGGTAAGACTCTCAGCACCGTAATTATCCTTAGCCATGTTCCCTTTCAATTGTCGCCTTACAAGACATGAAGTCGAGAAACCCTGCGTTCATGCCGGTTTCTCGACTTCATTTACTCGCGTCTGATTACTATCACTGGTCCAGGAAGTCGCGCAGCGTCTGCGAACGGGACGGATGGCGCAGCTTGGACATGGTCTTCGATTCGATTTGGCGGATACGTTCGCGCGTCACGCCATACACACGTCCGATATCATCCAGCGTCTTCGGCTGGCCGTCCTCCAAACCGTAGCGCATCTTGATGACGCCAGCTTCACGCGGAGACAGCGTTTCAAGCACCTGCTTGAACTGCTCCTGCAACAGCGAGAAGGCGACGGCATCGGACGGTGCGATGGCGTCGGTGTCTTCGATCAGATCACCGAACTCGGAATCGCCATCCTCGCCCAGCGGCGTGTGCAGGGAAATCGGCTCACGCCCGTACTTCTGCACTTCCTGCACCTTCTCGACCGGCATGTCGAGCTCGCGGGCTAGTTCGTCCGGCGTAGGTTCGCGGCCGAGGTCCTGAAGCATCTGGCGCTGCACGCGGGACAGCTTGTTGATGACTTCCACCATATGCACAGGCACACGAATGGTGCGGGCCTGATCAGCCATGGCACGGGTGATGGCCTGGCGAATCCACCATGTGGCGTACGTGGAGAACTTGAAGCCCTTCTTCCAGTCGAACTTCTCTACGGCACGAATCAGACCAAGATTGCCTTCCTGAATCAAATCGAGGAACAGCATGCCACGGCCCGTATAGCGCTTGGCAAGAGAGACCACGAGTCGAAGGTTGGCTTCCAGCAGATGGTCCTTAGCGCGCTTGCCGTCGTTCGCGGCCCACTTCAGTTCACGCCGGCGCTTGAAATCCATTTTGTCGGATTCCGTGTCCAGCAGATGTTGGGCGTACAGACCGGCCTCGATGCGTTCGGACAGGTCGACTTCCTGTTCGGCGTTCAGCAGGTTCACTCTGCCGATCTGCTTCAGGTAATCCTTGACCGGATCTGCGGTGGCGCCGGCTGCGATCACACGACGCTTCGGATTGCCGGACGGCGTCAGATTGTCGTCGTCATCATCGTCACGCACCACGAAAGCGCCTTTTTCCTTGGGCTCTTCCGGCTTTTTGCGCTTGTCTTCGTCATCGTCTTCCAGTTCGGAATCGTCATCCTCGTCGATATTGTCCTCGTCGAGGTCGTCATCCTCCCCTTCGTCGTCCACGTCATCAAGGTCATCGTCGAAATCATCAAGATCGGCATCCTCGACGGGATCGTCTTCAGGGGCGTCCTGCTCGATCAGGTTCTCTTCTTCTTCCGCTTTCTTGCTTTTCTTGGCGGCGGAGGTCTTCTTCGCGGCCGTCTTGCGCGACGTCTTCGTAGCGGTCTTTGAGGACTCGCCCTTCTTGGCAGCAGGCTTGCGCGTGGAGGCCTTTTTCCCGGAGGTGGTCTTTTCGGTCAGATCAGTCTGTTCCGTATTTACCGTCGTTTCCTTGGTGGCCAAACTTATCCTCCTATTGATCCCGCCGGAAGCGTATACCATATGGACCCACTTCTGGCAAGGGCAAATCGTCAACTATGTGAGTTAACCATCTTGCAAGGACGATTATTCCCGCGTGTTGAGCTCACCATGCGCAAGTACCGCTTCCTTTCGGCGTGTTGCTCTATGTCTCTTCGGCCCATACCGGTCCGATATGACGATGCGCCGCGGAGCAGATGATCGCCGCGAGCGAACAATTCTCATCCAACGCGAGCGCACGCATCGCGCACAGCATGGCGCGCTCATCGCCCATCCACCACAGCACATAACTGATGATGGCCAATGGCTGCACATGATACCGTTCGGGGACCATCCCGATGATGTCGAACATCATGTTGACGCCGTTGTCGCAACGTTTCGTGTCGGGTTTTCTTGATGCGTCACGGAACGATCCGTTGAGGGATTCCTCCAGATGACGCGTGTTGCCGGGAAGTGTCGGATTGGCCATGAATCCCATGAGAAAGTCACGTGACGAACGTCGTTCATCCACGATGATGGAGACCAGCAGCGCGTCACGCACCGCCATGGTCTGCTGCATGGCGATGGCAAGTGCTCCCGCACCGTTTCTGGACAGTCTGCATTCTGGCGATGAATCGTCATCTCCCGACGATTCATCGGCCAGCTCATCCATCCATTCCGAGAATGGCTCCTGCAGGAAATCGCGTATGCTCTCCGCCATGCCCAGCGATTTGCAATCCTCCACCAATTGGTCTTCAAGCCGTTCCATCTCGGCTTCGCATATCGGCATGGGCTCGTCGATCGTCTTCATGTCTCGTCCTCCTTGGCGTATCGGAGCGGTCGCTTGATGCAGGCCGCTTTGTTGGAACTATGCATCATCCGGCAATGCAATGAGGCGTTTCGGGACCCCTGTGGTCGGAGAACGTGAAGCTCGGCGTGTCACGAAACGTCCGGCACCGTCTCACCCGCTGCAATCATTATGTTTTCCTCTTGTCGAATGTGTGTGGATAACCTTGACCCATGACTAGCTCTTCCGATTTGGAACAGATTGAAACGCGCACGCTCTCGCTGGTAAGGGATTTTTCGTTCCTGCATGCGGACGATCCGGTGGCGAATTCCTGCAAAGCCGTCGCTGATGCGGTGGCGCAGCAGGCGGTCACGTCAAGTGAGGGCGGCAAACGTCTGCGGGCGTTGCTGACGTTGGATGCGTTCCGTGCGTTCGCGCCGCAGGATGTGGCGGAACGTGATATGGATGCGGTGTTGGATCTGGCATGCGCGATCGAAGTGTTTCAGACCGGCGCGTTGGTGCATGACGACATCATCGACGATTCCGATCTGCGCCGTGGCAAGCCGTCCGCTCATCGTGCGCTTGCCACGGATACCCATAGTGATGCCATCGGCCATGGTTTGGGCATCATGTTGGGTGATATGCTGGCCACCGCGAGCGTGGATATCGCCAATAAAGCGGCTTGCCGGCTTGGCTCCGGATCTTCCGTGGTGTCGGCCTTCCTGAATATGCACCGTGAAGTGGAAATCGGCCAAGTACTCGATTTGGCCGTGGAACTCAATACGTTAGACGATCCTGAAGAGCTGGCGTCGGCCTCTTTGAATGTCTTCCGTTGGAAGACCGCCAGTTATACCACTATCGCACCTTTGGAATTCGGTATGCTTGCCGCCGGCCTCGCCCCTGCGGACGCGCGCAGGCTCGCACTGGCGATTGGATTGCCGCTTGGTTTGGCGTTCCAGCTCGCGGATGATCTTCTGGACGTCATCGGGTCGAGCCGCAATACCGGCAAACCGGTGGGCGGTGATATCCGTGAAGGCAAACGCACGGTGTTGCTGGCCGATGCGATTGAGGCTGCCGGCGATGTCGAACGACGTGAACTCATCGACATGTGGGAAGCCGAATCACGTGACGAGGCACATGTTAGGCGTGCCATCGCATTGTTCGAGTCCACTGGTGCCATCGCACGTTCCAAGGAACGGATCGCCGGTCTGTGGCTCGAGTCGAAGGCCGCCATCGAGACGCTTGAACTATCGCAGGATCGCAAAGACATGCTTACCGAAGCATGCGCACGTTTCGTACCGATTGTGCGGGAACAGGGCTGATGCCGCCGCACTGTGAAAGACCCGTGTTCATCGCATCTTCCGCAAACCATTCCTTGTAGACTACAAGTGAACACATCTTTGTCGCGAAACGTTTTTTGAAGAAGGAATCGTACCGATTAGCCATGAGTGAAGCCCAGCATGCCCCCGAAGGCCAGGTCATCGAAGGCCGGTACCGAGTCGTCAGCAGAATCGCCGATGGCGGCATGGCCACGGTGTATCAAGCCGTTGACGAGCGTCTGGGACGCACCGTCGCCATTAAGATCATGCACACGCAGCTGGCACAGGGCCCACAACGCGACCAGTTCGTGGAACGTTTCCATCGCGAGGCCCGTTCCGCAGCAGCAATAGCCAATCCCCATATCGTGCAGGTGTATGACACCGGTGAGTTCGATGGATTGGATTTTCTTGTCATGGAGTACGTGCATGGCGTGAACCTGCGGTACGAAATGAACCAGCAAGTCACGTTCAGCGTTCGTGAGACGCTACGCATAGTCGGTGAGACGTTGGACGGCTTGGCTTCGGCGCATCGCGCAGGCGTGGTGCACCGCGATATCAAACCGGAGAATATTCTGCTCAATGACCGAGGACATGTGCAGATCACCGATTTCGGCCTGGCCAAGGCGGTGTCGCAGGCCACGCTGTCCTCCACCGGCATGCTGCTGGGCACGGCCGCCTATCTGGCGCCAGAAATGATTCAGCACAATCAGGCAACGCCGCAGGGAGACCTGTATTCCGTAGGCATCATGGCTTGGGAGATGCTGGCCGGCAAGGTGCCGTTCACCGCGGACAATCCGGTGACGCTGGTGTTCAAGCACGTGCATGAGGATGTGCCGGATATCACGACCGCTTGTCCGGGCATCAATGCAGGCGTGGCCGCATTCCTCGCCCGTCTTACGGCGCGCGCGGTCGAGGACCGTCCCCAGGATGCGTCCGTGGCATTCGACGAATTGCAGCAGTTGCAATCGAACCTCACCATCGACGACTGGCAATACCGTCTGTCAGCCGTTTCCCCGGCCGCAAACGATGCCGCCGACACCATGCCCGGCGATGGCACCCGGCAGATGCCGCTACCGCCCGCTCCCCCAGCACCGCCTGTGCGTCAGAACGACGATCGTACACGACAGTTCAATCCGGAAAACCCGAACAAAACCACCGTCATGCCGGCGCAGCAGGCAGATCCGGAGGCAACCACCCGCTTGGCTTTGGAAAAGAACGACGTCCCCGCCAACAACGTTCCAGCTTCCCCCTCGAACGGTCCGGTCAGTGTTGGACAGCCGAAACGCAGTGGCAAGCGTGCACCTGTCATCATCGCCGTCGTAGCAGCCATCGTGCTTGCCTGCGCAGGCGGTGGAGGCTATGCCTGGTGGTATTTCCGAGGACCGGGCAGCTACTGGACCATGCCTCAGCCGGCAGATCTCACATGTTCCGATTCGGAGCCCTGCCGTATTTCCAACATCAAATGGAACGCCTATGAGGAACTGCTGAAATTCTCCAACATCGAGTACGAAGAAACCGAGGCGTTCAGTGATTCCGTCAAGGCTGGCAATGTCATCTCCACCGACCCGGAGAATGTCGGTTCGCATGTGAGCAAACGTCATCATCAGAAGGTCAAGGTGGTAGTGTCCAAGGGTATTAAGCAGGGCACTGTTCCCACAGACATTCTCGATGCCACCAGTGCGAACGGCAAGGATCCGATCAACGCGTTGAAGCGTGCCGGCTTCGACAACATCGAACAGACTCCGGCCAATGATGACGCGTATTCCATGGACGTACCTCAGGGCGCGTTGCTTGATTTAAGCGTGGATCCCGGCGCGACTCTGCCCCATAACGCGAAGATTACCGTCACGCTGTCCCAAGGACCGAAACCGGTTACCATGCCGGGCGTCGTGGGCAAATCGAAGGATGAGGCGCAGCAGACGCTTGATGCGCTCAAGCTCACCGTCAACTGGACCGAGCAATTCGATGACAAGATTCCGCAAGGACAGGTGATTTCCGCTTCCGCGAAGACCGGAGACGAGTTGCACTGGGGCGATAGCGTCAATGCGGTGGTGTCGAAGGGACCGGAAACCGTAACGCTGCCGAATTATGTCGGACAGAAAGCCGCCGCTGCCAAAGCCGCATTGGAGAAGCTGGGATTCAGTGTGAAGATCAGCTCGCAACTGACACTTGACTCCAGTCAAGACAAGAAGGTCGCTTCGCAGGATCCGGTAGGAGGCACCGAGGTGCGACTGCGTCAGGAGGATGGCACGCCGAATACCGTCACCTTGAAAATGTATTCGTCGCTGTTCGACTGATTATCCTGATTACAAAATAGAAATCAGGGGTGTCTGTTCCGAAAACATTCTTCGGAACAGACACCCCTGATTGGTTTGGAATGAACCTCGCTGAAAACTTATGCCTTCTTGGCAGCGGATTCGGCTTGTGCCTGCGCTTCGGCCTCCTGCTGGGCTTTGAGCTCGGCCTTGACCTTCTGCGCGTATTCGTCGACGTATTCCTGTCCGCTCATCTTCTGGATCTCACGGGTCACGCGGTCGGTAAGCGAACGCAAATCATCGTGGGTAATCTGGTCGGCGGATTTCTTCTCGACTTCAATCGGCTTGCCGTAAATCACCTTGGACTTGCCTTTGTTCGGAATGACCTGTCCTGGCTTCTGCAGTTCACGCGAACCGATGATGGCGGCCGGAATAATGGGGCAACCGGTTTCGAATGCCAGACGCGCCGCGCCGGTGTGTCCTTTGTAAAGACGTCCATCAGGGCTGCGAGTACCTTCGATGTGAATGCCGAACAGATGTCCGTCCTCGATGATCTCACGGGCGTGGTTCAGTGCGCCAAGTGATTTGGAACCGCCGGAACGGTCCACGGGGAACACGCCGACTGACGTGAACCACCATTTCTTGAATTTGCCTTTGATGCCTTTGCCTTCGAAATATTCGGCCTTGCCCATGAAATGAATCATGCGCGGGGAGGTCAACGGCAGCAACGCATCGTCGATGACGGCAAGATGGTTGGCTGCGATGATGGCGCCACCTTCGTGCGGAATGTTCTCAAGTCCTTGCGCGGTCGGTCCCAAACGGTGGATGGCGATTGGTCCCAAGCCTTTTACGAAAAACCAATAGAGCATTCTTCACGATCCTCCCGGCGGATTGGCCTCCGCCCGATTAGAGTATAAGTATGACTGACCTCAACAATAGCAATGACGATGAAGAACGCCCAAATGACGCGTCGCATGGTGGCGGCTCTCCAATGGACGACTTGGATGCGGCTTGGGCCGAGTTTACGGATTCGCATGCTGACGATTTGAAGGCCGTGGAACGTTCGCGTAGTGCGAAACGTTTCGAGAAGCATGCGCAACGTCGGGAAAAAGAGGCTTTGCTGTCCATCGATGACTTGGATCAGGGCACGTTCACCAATGATGCGCCGGCGAATGGTCGTGGGCCGCGCGATTTCACTGGTTCGAGCTGGCTTGACACGGATCGGGTCATGGACCGTTACGGTGACGACTTCGTGCCGCCGAATCCTGAAATCGGCCATGTGAAACTGTCAAAACTGGTGTTCTGGATATTGCTGGTGGCCGGCGTCATCGGCATTATCGCTTCCGTGTTCGTTCCGGCGTTGGCTTCGATTCTTGGTTCGATTTTCGGTTTGTGTGCGCTGGTCGGCGCCGCTGGCCTCATCGTGCAGCATAAAGGGCATCGTGAAACGCGTACCGACGAATTCGATGATGGAGCACGCGTCTGACGATTCTTTGGCGACAAACTGAATACATCCATCTATGTGAAGGCCCCGGCGGTTATTGAACTGTGCCCCGTTTGTTGGACGTTGTTAATTGGGATACAGGGTCAGACCGCGAGGGACATGCTCAGGAACTCCTCCGGGGTGCGTCCCTCGAGTCGTATCTGGCGTCGTCTGGTGTTCCAATGGATGATGTAGGCGTCCAGCTCGCGTTTGAACTGTTCGTACGAGTCGAACACACGGCCGCGGTAGAACTCGTCCTTCAAGTGGCCGAAGACCTGCTCGGCCGCCGCGTTGTCCAGGCAGTTGCCCTTGCGGCTCATGGACCGGCGGATGCCGGGGCGTTCGAGCTCCTTCCTCCACCATTGGTGCTGGTACTGCCATCCCATGTCCGAGTGCAGGATCGGCTCCGTGCCGGCGGGCAGGCGCTCCGCGAGCATGGCGGGCAGGCGCCTCTGCTGCCCGAGGTCCGGACTGCGGCTCACGTCCCAAGCCACGATCTCCTTGCTGGCCATGTCGTACACGGGAGCGAGGTACGCCTTGGAGCCGGCGACCTTGAACTCGGTGACGTCGGTGCCGAGCCTGGAGAACGGACGGGCGCGACAGGTGGTGGTAGTACGTGGATTTCGGCAGCCCGGCTATCCTCAGGAGGTGGCCGAGCCGGTGTCCCCGCCCTGCGAGCAGTCGGACGACGGCGCTTCGCTCGCGCCGCGTGACTTGGACGCCCGCAGGGCCCGGAGTTTTTCCAGGTACGCGACCTTCGCCTTCAGGTACGCGACCTGTTCGGCGAGCTCCTGCTCGCGCGTCGGCTTGGGCTTCGGTTTGGATTTCGCGCCTTTCGGCCTGCCCTTGGGTTTCGGACTGAGCGCCTCCGGACCTCCGGACCGGTAGTCGCGGCACCAGCGCTCCAGGGACGCGATGCTCGCGATCCCGTGCCTGGCCATGGCCTCCGTCTTGGTCAGACCGTTCTCGACGTGGTCGCGCGCCGCGGCGACCTTCGTCTCCCAGTCGTAGCGTCTGCTGCCGCCGCCTCCCATGACCGCCTCCTCGCCGTTGGACCTGTACAGCCCGATCCAGTTTCTCGCGGTATACACCGGTATGGCAAGCCTTCTGGCGAGCGTGTCCTTGCCGGCTCCGGACTTGATGAGCTCCAGCGCCTCGCGCCGGAACCCGTCGTCGTAACGTCTCCTTCGATCCTCACGCATACGAAAGAACCGCACCTCCGATCATCGAATCTGAATTTCTTCAGTCCAACAATCGGGGTGCGGTTCATATTTACGCCGGGGCCTTCACACACACATACGTTGTCAGCGTTTTCAGGCTTTCTTCGCAGCTTGGGCGGTGGCGATCCACTTGTCAAGCAGCGCCGTGGCCTTGCCGGAGTCGACGGTCTGCTCCGCGATGGCGTAGGCGGCTTTGAACCGGTCAGCCAAGCTTGCGTCGCCCGGCACCAAATGACCGTCGGCGACGATTGCGGAAGCGGCGTTCAGCAGCGCGGTGGTACGGAACGACACATCCTTGCCTGCGAAGAAGTCTCGTGCCAGCTGCGCGTTGAGCGTCGGTTCGCCACCCTTCAGATCTGCGATGGTGACTTTGGCGAGGCCGAGTTCGACGGTCGGATCGAATTTGTTTTCGGTAACCTTGCCGTCCTTGAATTCCCAAATGGAGACCGGACCGGTCGGTGCCATCTCGTCAAGGCCCTCATGGGAAGTGTAGACCATGCCGATCTGGCCGTTCGCCGCATATACGGCGGCCATGATCGGGCTCATCTTGCGATTAGCGCAGCCGACGGCCATATGCTTCGGGTTTGCCGGGTTGGTCAGCGGACCAAGCACGTTGAACACGCATGGCACGCCGAGCGCGGCGCGAATCGGACCGACAAAACGCATGGCGGGGTGGAAGGTGCGTGCGAAAGCGAATGCGATGCCGCATTCGTTGCCGACTTCGCTCACTTGTTCCGGAGTCAAATCCATGGGCAGGCCGAGCGCTTCGAAGCAGTCAGCAGTGCCGCACTTGGATGAGGCCGCACGATTGCCGTGCTTGACGACTTTTACGCCTGCGGCCGCGGCTACGACGGCCCCCATGGATGACAGGTTCACGGTGGAGGCTCCGTCGCCACCGGTGCCGACGATGTCGGTGGTTTCGCCGTCGATGTGCAGCGGAATGGCATGGGCCACCATGGCCTTCGCCGCGCCACGCACTTCGTCGGGGGTCAGCCCCAACTGCTGCTGGGTGGCGAGTACCGCGCCAACGGCCGCCGGATCGGCATTGCCGTTCATGAGGTCATCGACGAACCACTCGGATTCCTCGGCGCTCAAGTGGTCCCCTCCGACCAGCTTGGTGAGGATCGACTTCCATGTGATTTCGGCCATGATGCCCTCCTTGGCGCTGTCGCACGCCTTTATTGTTGTTCTGATGCCGCCAATTGTAACGATTGGACGTTTCCCCACGTCCGCACGTCCATATCACGAAACGGCCCATCGAAGATTCTTCAAAAAAGAAAACCTCCCCCGATTACGGTCGGGGGAGGTTATGTCATGAGCAAGTCAGCGACTCAGCGAATCACTGCTCGTTCTGGCCATGGCACATCTTGTACTTACGACCGGAACCGCACGGGCACTGGGCGTTCTTGCCGGTTCCCGGGAAGGTGCGGCCATCCGCCCACGGGGAGTGCAGCTCCTCGCTCTTCGGACGCTTGTTGGCCGGAACCTTGCCTTCGGCGTGGCTGATCGGCTGCATGCCGACGATGCCCTTCTCGTTCTTCTGCTCGTCAGCCAGTTCATCGATGGTGGTCTTTTCGGCCTCGTCATCGGTCTCCGGCTCTGCAGGAGCGGATTCGCCGGTCGCGGCGGCTTCGCCGTCCAGACCCATTACGGCCTCGGCGGCGTTCACGGCCTCATCCTCATCGGATTCGGTCTCCTCGTCCTCGGTCATGGCCACGCGTTCGATGTCCACGTGGAACAGCAGCTGGATGGTTTCCTCCTTGATGGCTTCGATCATGGAGTTGTACATCTGGTAGCCTTCACGCTGGTATTCGACCAGCGGGTCGCGCTGGCCCATACCGCGCAGGCCGATGCCGTCCTTGAGGTAGTCCATCTCGTACAGGTGTTCACGCCACTTGCGGTCGAGTACGGCGAGCACCACGCGGCGCTCGAGCTGGCGCAGGCCTTCGCTGCCGAGCTTGTCTTCGAAATCGGAGTACTGGTCCTTGGCGTCGGAGACGATGAGCTCCTTCAGGGCCTCAACGGCCTTGTCGCCCTTGAGCTTGTCGACGGCGTCCTTGGCCGCTTCCTGCTCCACGGCGATCGGGTACACGGAGGAGATGGCCTTGAACAGACCGTCCCAATCCCAATCGGCCGGCTTGTCGGAACCGTTGTTGGCGCCCTTGATGTAGCTCAGCACGGTGTCGTCGATGAACTTGAGGATGTCCTCGTGGATATCCGCGCCCTTCAGCACAGCCTGACGCTCCGCATAAATGACGGTGCGCTGCTTGTTCATCACGTCATCGTACTTCAGCACGTTCTTACGGATTTCGAAGTTACGCGATTCGACGGCCTTCTGCGCGGTGCGCACGCCCTTGGAAACGCTCTTGGCTTCGATCGGCTCGCCTTCCGGCATGCCCTTGGCCATGACACGCGCCACCAGCTGGGTGTTGAACAGACGCATCAGATCGTCTTCCAGCGACAGGTAGAAGCGGGACTCGCCTGGATCGCCCTGACGGCCGGAACGACCGCGCTGCTGGTTGTCGATGCGACGGGACTCGTGGCGCTCGGTGCCGAGCACGTACAGGCCGCCCAGCTCCTTGACTTCCTCGTGCTCGTCCTTGACCTGGGCCTTGATCTCGTTCAGGGTGCCCGGCCAACGCTTCTCATACTCTTCCGGGGTGTCTTCCGGAGAGTAGCCCTCGGACTTCAGCTTGGCGTCGGCAAGGAACTCGACGTTACCGCCGAGCATGATGTCGGTACCACGGCCGGCCATGTTGGTGGCCACGGTGACCGCGCCGTACTTGCCGGCCTGCGCCACGATTGCCGCTTCGCGCTGGTGGTTTTTTGCGTTCAGAACTTCATGGGGGATTTTGGCCCTCTTGAGCATGCGGGAGAGCGTTTCGGAGGCGTCCACGCTGGCCGTGCCGATCAGGATGGGCTGGCCTTTGTCGTGAAGTTCCTGGATTTTGTTGACCACCGCATTGAATTTTTCACGGCGGGATTTGAAGATGAGGTCATTCTGATCCTTGCGGATGCAGGGGCGGTTGGTCGGGATGGGAAGAACGTCCAGCTTGTAAATATCATGGAATTCCGCAGCTTCCGTTTCCGCCGTGCCGGTCATGCCCGCCAGTTTTTTGTACAGGCGGAAGTAGTTCTGGATGGTGATGGTCGCGTACGTCTGGTTTTCCCGCTCCACTTCCACGCCTTCCTTGGCTTCCACCGCCTGGTGCAGACCGTCGCTCCAGCGGCGTCCCGGCATTTCACGGCCCGTATTCTGGTCGATGATGATGACCTTGCCTTCCTTGACGACGTATTCCACGTCTTTTTCGTAAATGCAGTAGGCCTTCAGCAGCTGGGAGGTGGTGTGCAGGCGCGCTCCCGTTTCGTCAAGCTGTTTGGTCAGTTCATTTTTGCGGCGCAGTTTGTCTTTTTCCGTCAGGCGCGGATCTTCGTCCATTTCCGCAAAGGCGGTTCCCAGATCCGGCAGCACGAAATCTTCCGGATGGCCGGGGGAGATGACTTCCCGGCCTTTTTCCATCAGGTCGGCGTCGTGGGTTTTTTCATCCACGGTGAAGAACATTTCCTCCTTCAGCTTGTAGAGTTCCTTCTTGCGGGTATCCTGGTAAAGGGTCAGTTCATATTTTTCCACGATGCGGCGCAGCTCGGGATCCTGCATGGCGCGCAGGAAGGCGCGGTGGCGGGGCTGGCCCATTTTTACCTTGAACAGGCAGCGGCCCACTTCTTCCGTGCGGCCTTCTTCCTGGGCTTTCAGGGCCTGGGCCATCAGTTCGTTGCAAAGGTCCGTCTGGGCCTTCACCACGCGCTCAATGGCGGGGCGCAGGGTATCGTACTGCTGTTCCCGGGTGACGACCGCAGGGCCGGAAATGATGAGGGGGGTGCGGGCTTCGTCAATAAGGATGGAGTCCACTTCGTCCACAATGGAGAAGTAGTGCCCGCGCTGCACCTGTTCGGACTTGGAGGTTGCCATGCCGTTGTCGCGCAGGTAGTCGAAGCCGAATTCGGCGTTGGTGCCGTAAGTGATGTCGCAGGCGTATTGCTCCCGGCGGAGCTGGGAGGGCATCATGCTCTGGATGCAACCGACAGTCAGCCCCAGGAACTGGAAGAGCATGCCCATCCATTCCGAGTCGCGGCGCGCCAGATAATCGTTCACGGTCACCACATGCACACCCATGCCGGTCAGGGCATTCAGGTAAACGGGGAGGGTGGCGACAAGCGTTTTCCCTTCCCCCGTGGCCATTTCCGCAATGTAGCCGCGGTGCAGGGCAATGCCGCCCAGCAGCTGCACGTCAAAGTGGACCATGTCCCAAACCTGTTTTTGACCGCAGATATCGCGTTCTTCCCCGCAGAGCAGGCGGGCGCCGTGTTTGACGGCGGCGAAGGCCTCCGGCAGTATCTGGTTCAGGTAGCGTTCGCGCAGCTTGTCAAACTGGGGCGTAATGTTGTTCCAGGCGGCTTTCCCTTCTTCAATGGAGGCGGGAGTGGCTTCCACCGCGGGGAGGGAAGCGAATTCGCTTTTCAGGGATTCAAAACGGGCGTTCAGTTTGGCGGCTATTTCCTCCAGCTCTTCCCTGGGTGCGGCTTCCACAATGCGCACGGGGGGCAGATCCATGGGGAGGAAGCGATGGAGGTACCCCTGCCATTCCCTCGTTTTCTCAAGCAGGAATTCCTGTCCCTTGCCGTTCCATGATTCTTCAATGGAGACGATTTGTTCCACAATGGGGCGCAGACGGCGCACTTCACGCTGGTTTTTGGTGCCGACAATCTTGGTTAGAATCCACTTAATCATCTTTGTCTTGTTGAAAATTGACGAGGTAGAGTCGCTTTCAGCGGTCTAAGAATCGAAAAATACTAGCGGCTGCCGGGAGAAATGCAAGCACGGCCCTCCATTTGTGCTGATGATGACGTAATAGGAAGGTTGGACCTGGCCGGACTCCTCTGGAAACCCGGATTCATGACAGGCGCTTCTCTTGGAATGATTCCAAATTGATGATATTCTTTCTCCATGAGTCATTGTGAGGATGGGCGCATCCGCATCCGCGGCGCCCGTGAGCATAATTTGCAGAATGTGGATGTGGACATTCCCCTGGGGCGGCTGACGGTGGTGACGGGACCTTCCGGATCGGGGAAAACAAGTCTGGCCATGCACACGCTGTATGCGGAAGGCCAGCGGCGTTATATGGAAACCTTTTCCCCGTACGTGCGCCAGTTCATGGACCGCATGGACAAGCCGGATGTGGACGCCGTAGAGAATATTCTTCCGGCCATCGCCCTGCATCAGCGCAACTCCGTCAGGACATCCCGCTCCACGGTGGGGACCATGACGGGGCTGAATGATTACTGGAAGTTTGTTTTCGCCCGTCTGGCCGTGGGCATTGACCCGGAAACAGGGCGGGAAATCAAGCCGGAAACGCCAGGTACCATTGATGAAAAGCTGCATGCGGAATTCCCTGCCGGAACGGAAGTGATGGTTTGCCTGGAGGTGGCGCGGCCCGAATCCGTGGATCTTCCCTCGTTGAAAAGGAATCTGGTGGCACAGGGGTATTTGCGCGCTTTTGCGCATGGAGAGATCCTCCGGCTGGAGGATGAGGATTGGACGCTGGAGGAAGGAGAACCGCTGCTGGTGGTTCAGGACCGCGTGAGGCTGTCGGAAGACCAGAGGGAACGCAGGCTGGAGGCTCTGGAGACGGCCATGCGCCTGGGCGGCGGCGTGGCCCATGTGATTCCCCGTGTGGACGGCGTCTGGTTGTCCGCTTTGAAATTCCGCGGAGACTGGCATCCGCTGATGGAACCGCGGCCGGGCCTGTTTTCTTTTAATTCCCCGCTGGGGGCGTGCCCGGAATGCCGCGGCTACGGGCGCGTCATCACGATTGACTACAACCGGTGCATCAAGCCGGAACTCAGCGTTCAGGACGGGGCCATCCATATTTTTGAGGGGGACGGAAAAGTATTTTCCGAATGCAAGCGGGACCTGATGCGCGGCTGGCGCAAAAACGCCCGCAAAGTCCGTCTGGATGTGCCGTGGAAGGATTTGAAGCAATGGGAGCGGGACTGGCTGCTGTACGGCGACGGCGATGACCCGGATGAAATGTATGAACAGGGGCTGTGGTACGGCATTGCGGGATTTTTCAAATATCTGGAAAGCCGCACGCATAAGATGCACGTGCGGGTGTACCTGAGCCGTTTCCGCACATATCAGGAATGCCCCTCCTGCCACGGTTTGCGCCTGAGGCCGGAAGCCCTTCAATTCAAGGTGGGCGGCAAAAGCATGCCGGAACTTTCCAGTATGCCCATGGATGAACTACTGGCCTGGGTGGATAGGTACGTGACGCCGCGGGCGGATGAAGACCCCGGCTTGAAACATGCCGTGGCGGAACTCAGGAGCCGCCTGGAGTATCTGAATGAAGTGGGATTGGGCTACCTGACGTCCGACCGCTCCACGCGGTCTCTGTCCGGAGGGGAAATTGAACGCGTGAGCCTGACGACCTGCCTGGGCGCTTCCCTGACGGATACGCTGTTTGTGCTGGATGAACCTACCGTTGGGCTCCATCCCCGCGATACGTCCCGTTTGATTTCCGCCATGAACCGGCTTAAAAAGCGCGGGAACACCCTGGTGGTGGTGGAGCATGAGGAAGCGGTCATGCGTGCCGCGGACTGCCTGGTGGATATGGGACCCGGTTCCGGACGGGAAGGGGGAAGGCTTGTTTATTCCGGGATGCCTGCCCGGATTGGAGAAATTGAGGAATCCCTGACGGGGGCTTTTCTTTCCGGCAGGCGGCGCATCGCGGTGCCCAAAAAGAGGCGAAAGCCGCGCCAGTTTCTGACCGTATCCGGAGCCACGCGCCATAACCTGCGCAAACTGGACGTGAAAGTGCCCCTGGGCGTTTTCACTTGCTTGACAGGCGTCAGCGGGTCCGGGAAAAGCACCCTGGCCCACGATGTTCTTTACCTGAACGCGCTGGTGGAGAAAGGAGCCGTATGCGAGGAGGAACCCGCCCGCGTCAAGTCTATCAAGGGCTGGGAATATCTGGATGAGGTGGTGATGGTGGACCAGAGCCCCATCGTCCGCACCCCGCGCTCCACCCCTGCCGTGTATGCCGGAGTTTTTGAAGAAATACGCTCCCTCTTCGCGGAAACGGAGACGGCCCGCGCGCGCGGCATGAAGCCCGGTTTTTTCTCTTTCAACAGTGGGGACGGCCGGTGTCCGCGCTGCATGGGCATGGGGAGTGAGAAAGTGGAAATGCAGTTTCTTTCCGACATTTTCGTTCAGTGTCCGCTGTGCCACGGTTCCCGGTACGGGAGCGAAGTGCTGAGCGTGTACCGTGACGGCAGGAATATTGCGGACGTGCTCGGCATGACGGTAGCGGCTGCGCTGGAATGCTTCAGCGCGGAAAAAGGGGCCAAAGCCTCCCGCATCGCTTCCAAATTGGGCGTGCTTCAGCGCGTAGGGCTGGGGCACCTGACCCTGGGGCAGCCTCTGAATACCCTTTCCGGCGGGGAAAACCAGCGCCTGAAGCTGGCTAAAATCCTGCTGGACCAGATAGGTTCCGGCGCGAACAGCTCCAAGATGCTGATTCTGGACGAGCCGGGAACGGGGCTTCACTTTGCAGACATTGAAGTTTTGCTGGCCGTGTTTCGGGAACTGGTGGAGCAGGGGCATACCCTGCTGGTCATCGAACACAACCCGGAGTTCATCAAATCCGCGGACTACGTGATTGACCTGGGGCCGGAGGGCGGCGCCGGAGGCGGCCATGTGGTGGCCACGGGCACGCCGGAGGAAATTGTAGCCGCCGGGAAGGGATACACGGGCAAATACCTCAGGGAGGTGCTGGAAGGCAACCCTTCCGTTTACGACCCTGCGGACGCCGTCGTCCCGGAATCCGCAGACATGGATATACCGGAAGGCGTGATGGCCCTGCGGGGTGCGCGCCACCACAACCTGAAAAACGTGGACCTGGACGTGCCGCGCGGAGAAATGACCGTGCTGACCGGGCTTTCCGGCTCCGGGAAGAGCTCCCTGGCTTTTGATATCTTTTTCGCGGAAGGGCAGCGGCGTTTCATGGACGTCATGTCCCCGTACGCCCGGCAATTCACGGAACAGCTGGAAAGTCCGGACATCGACCGCCTGACCGGATTGCCCCCCACGGTGGCGATTGAACAGAACATGTCCCGTGGGGGCACCAAATCCACCGTGGGAACCGTCACGGAAATCTGGCAATTCATGCGTCTGCTGTATGCCAAGCTGGGGCAGGCCTACTGCCCGCAGTGCGGTGTTCCGGTGGGCAAAAGGTCGGAATCGGAAGTGGTGGAGCTGGTGGCGAGGGAGCTGAAAAAACATGGCGGACTCGCGTTGCTGGCCCCCCTCGTCAGGGGACGCAAGGGGCATTACGCCGACCTGGCCCGCTGGGCGGAAGGAAAGGGATATGAGGAAATGTGGGTGGACGGCAAACTGGTTCCCCTGAGCGGATTTCAGCCGCTGGACCGCTATTCCAGCCATGACCTGGACCTGGTCGTTGCACGGCCGGAGGCCTCCTGGCCGCCGGAAAAGCTTGCCGGGGCGGTTCATGCCGCGCTGGAGATGGGGGAAGGGTTCCTGCAGGTGCTCCCGCCCGGTTCCGTCCGTCCGGAACTGATGGGCATCAGGCTGGCATGCGCCTCCTGCGGGCAATCTTTCCCGGAACTGGAACCGTACACGTTTTCCTTCAACTCTCCGCGCGGGTGGTGCCCCGTATGCCGCGGGCATGGAATCGTCGGCAGGGGGAAAGTAAAGGAAGACCAGGCGCAATCCCTGCTGGAGGCTGAACTGAAATATGACAGGGAACTGGCGCGGCAGGCGGACGATGACAAGGGAATAACAACCTGCCCTGCCTGTCGGGGCGTGCGGTTGAATGAATTTGCTCGCGCCGTGCGGCTTCAGGGAGTGACTCCCGGTGACATTGCCTCCCTGCCTGCCGTGGCCGCCGCAGAACTGGTCAAAGGGTGGCAATTTGAACGTGAGGAAGCGCTCATTGCCCGTGACGTAGTGGCGGAAATCACGCAGCGCCTCAACTTCCTCCAGCGGGTGGGGCTGGGCTACCTTTCCCTGGACCGGAGCGCCACGACGCTCTCCGGCGGGGAGACCCAGCGCATCCGTCTGGCTTCCCAGCTGGGCTCCCACCTCCGCGGCGTGCTGTACGTGCTGGATGAACCGACCATCGGCCTGCATCCGCGGGACAACGAATTGCTGCTGGGCACGCTGGATGAACTCAAACGCCGGGGCAACACCCTGCTGGTGGTGGAACATGATGAAGATACCATGAGGCGCGCGGACCATATTGTGGACATGGGGCCGGGAGCCGGCATTCATGGCGGCAGAATCATGGCCCAGGGCACCTTTGAGGAACTGGCCGCCATGCCGGACTCCGTCACGGGCGCGGCCCTGCACCATAAGCCCAGGCATCCCTACCGCGGGAAAAGGCGCAGGATTCCGTCCCAAAAGGATGAATCCGCGTGGCTGCGCGTGGAGGGCTGCTGCCTGCACAACCTGAAGGGGGTGAACGTTGCCATTCCCAAGGGGAGGCTGACGGTGCTCACCGGCGTATCCGGAGCGGGGAAAACTTCCCTGATGACGGGAACCATCCGTCTGGCTGCGCGCCAGGCCATCGGCGACAAGCTCACGAGGGAGCAGAGAAAATTATGGAAAACCTCTTCCGGCTTTGACTCCATCCGCATGGTGTACGGCGTGGACCAGAGCCCCATCGGCAAAACGCCCCGTTCCACCCCGGCCACCTACGTGGGTTTCCTGGACGACATCCGGACCCTGTTCGCGCAGACGGCGGATGCCCGCAGGCTGGGCTTTGACCGCGGCCGTTTCTCCTTCAACACGGGGCAGGGCAACTGTGAATCCTGCAAGGGCACGGGCATGCAAAAGCTGGAAATGGACTTCCTGCCCCCCTGCTATGTGCCGTGCGAGACCTGCCGGGGCAAGCGCTACAACGCCGCCACCCTGACCGTGAGGTACAAGGGGAAGACCATTGCGGACGTGCTCCAGATGGACTTTGCGGAAGCGGCGGAATTTTTTGAAAGCCAGCCCCGCATTTCGGACCCCCTCAAACTGCTGTCGGAAACCGGCCTGGGTTATCTGACGCTGGGGCAGGCCTCCAACACGCTTTCCGGCGGGGAAGCCCAGCGGCTCAAGCTGGTGACGGAACTCATCAAGGGCCGGCGCGTCAGCCGGAACGCCCTGATGAAAGGCAGGGAGCTGCCCGGAGACCTGTACCTGATTGAAGAACCCTCCATCGGCCTGCATCCGCGGGATGTGCGGCTGCTCATTGACGTGCTGCACCGTCTGGCGGACCAGGGGAACACCGTCGTTGTCATTGAACATAACACGGAAATCATGGCGGAGGCGGACTACGTCATCGACATGGGCCCCGGACCCGGCGATGCCGGAGGAACCATCGTGGCGGAAGGCACGCCGGAGCAGATAGCCGGGAAAAAATCCCCCACTGCGGAATACATCCGCCGGGAACTGAATGGGGAGTCTTAGGCAGGAGGAAGGATCAATAAGGCACTCAGGGCCGTTCCGGGAATGCCGGGGCGGCCGTCGTATTCGCCTGCCTTTTTCTGTTCCGTGAAAACAGGCATGGCTTGCGCCCGGCATAAAAGAAGTTTGGCGGAGAGAGTGGGTGTTAAGTATTTTTTTGTGAGTAATTTACTTCAATCTGTAACACTTCTGTAATGCCTGTATGACAGAAACAAGAGGCCGAATTGGAGATTCTGCAACTGAATTGACACTCGGCAACTTGCAAATGTGCGGTTTCTGTCCCCTGATGGAAGCATGCCAAGTAATTACACTTTACCCATCTCCGATCTTTATCAGGAGACTTACGATAACCAGTGGCAGGAGCAGGTTCAGCAGGCAACGTCCCGCCTGGAACGTTTCTGCGTGATCAAGTCCGGCTTGACGGGCAAGCTTCAGGAGTTCAGCTTTGTCGGCTCCACGGAGTTGAATGAGAAGCAGGGCCGGATGCAGGATATTGTTTTGGACGAGCTTGATTATTTCAAGCGCCGGATGCTTCCGGTGAGTTTTTCGAAGCATTTGGGCTATGATGAGGATGACGATATTTTCCTGCACGGCCTGGATGCTCCCGTGACGCAGACGATTAACGCGCTGAAGTACGCGGCCGCCCGCAAGATGGACGATGTTTTGTTCGGACTGAAGAAGCAGGGAGGTTCGTATGTGCCGTCCAAGGGCGGTATTTTCGGCACGGCGTTTGCCGGGAATGACGGCATGGAACAGCTGGAACTGCTGGAGGATAATGTGGTGGCAGCCGATTATACCGGCGGCACGGCCAAGGATTGCCCGCTGACGATTGAGAAGCTGAACCGGGGCATTACGCTGCTGCAGGAGAACGGCATACTGGATGATGCTTCCAATGCCTACGGCGACCAGGTGTGCTGCGCGATTACTCCCCGCATGCGCGAGGCTCTGATCAATGACGAGCGTCTGCAGAAGGCGGATTTCGGTTTTTCCTCCCTGCGCAAGACGAACGGCACCCTGGATCCCATCATGGGCATTCAGTTTATCATTGCTCCCAATTTGCCGCTTGACGAGGACGGGAATATCATCTGCCCGATGTGGATGAAGAATTCCCTGTATTTCGGCTCCTGGAAGCAGAATAAGGTGACGGTGGAGAAGCGCACCGATAAGGAGGACACGATCCAGATCGGCCTGAAGACGATTATGGGAGCCACCCGTATGCGCGAAGAGGCGTTTGTGCAGATTAAGTGCAAGCAGCTTTCTTAATTAGGATAACAATACATTTTATTTTATTGATTATGGCAACGTATCAAACAGTTATTGCAGAAAAACAGCTTGCCCTTGCGGATCGGACCGGCCTGCCGACGGTGCCGCAGCTTGCGGCCATCCATACCGGCGCCGGGGTCCATGTGGCTACGGCGGAGTTCACGATGCCCGCTTCCCTGGCGGCCGATGACCTGATCGCCATTTGCAATGTTCCCTGCGGAGCCCGCGTGCTGCCCCAGCTTTCCCATGTCATTTCCGAAGGCGTGGGGACGCTGCAGCTGACCGTGGGAACGCAGGAGACGGCGGATGCTTTTTCCGCCTCCCTGACCGTAACCGCCGCCGGAACTTATCAGTTGGCGAAGGGTTCCCAGGCGGTTTCCACGGGACCGGTGGATGCCGCGACGATGGTTTATGCGAAGGTGGGCGGAACTCCGGCAGTGACCGCCGGCAAGAAGCTTGTTTTTGCTATTGCTTACGGCATCCAGTAGTTTTTTCCGTTGGTTTGTCCATAGGGCCGTCTCTGCATGGGGCGGCCCTTTTTTGCCGTTTCGGGCAAGAAACGTTGATTCTCGCCAACTTGCCCCAGCAGAACGCCATGACCTATATTGGAAGGAAATGAAGAGGATTTCCTTTAATGGGGGCGAGCTTTCGCCAGGGATTGCCGCGCGGCCGGATCTGGATGTTTATCATCGCGGGGCGTCCGTTCTGGAGAATGTGGATGTTTCCCAGACAGGGGGAGTTTCACGCCGGCACGGGATGAAGAGGGTGTTCGCCGCTTTGGAGGGTTCCATTCTTCTTCCCTATGTTTATTCCACCAATGACCGTTTTCTTGTGGAGGTGGCTCCTTCCCTGCTGCGCGTGTTGTCCGTTGAGGGGGATGTAGTTGCTTCCCTGCCTTCCGTGTGGACGGCGGCGGATGTTTCCGCCCTGCGCCACAAGCAGGTGAACAGCATGCTGTTTCTGGCCTGCCCCACGCATGAGCTGATGGTGCTGAAACGGGATGACGAGGGCGCGTTTTCCCTGGCTCCCTATGAGTTTAAGGCCCGCCCCTGGCGGTATGAGGAGTTCCGGGATTTTCCGGTGCGCCTGACGCTGGATGAGGGGTGTTACAGGGTGTCTTTCGGGGAGCATGCGTCCGATCCGGACGCGGCGGTTAACGAGGGGGATGTGATGCGCGTCCAGGTGACGGTGCCCCAGCAGACCGGGTTCAGCACGGGGGCCGTGGTTCGCCAGGGCTGGGTGATTGCCAAGTCGTTTACGGCGGCTTCTTCCTATGCCGCGGGCAAGAAGTTGTGTATCAATGAGGGGAGTTACTGGTCCTGGTGGACGTGCGACAGGGATTTTAACGGGGCGGAGGATTTCGTGGACGGCCTGACGTCTCCGGCGGATTATCCGGAGCATTTTCATAAGGGCGTGATTTGCCATTCCAATACGATTACCTGCAAGGGGACCTGGAAGTTTTGGTGCAATAAGGAGTGGTACGGCACGTATGCCGTGGAGCGGCGTTTTCCGAATGAGGATTGGCAGCTGCTCGGTTCCTCCACTTCCATGGTTGACGCGGCATCCAATTTGCAGATTACCGGGGACGAAAGCGAAGATGAGTGTTATTTGCGCCTGATGTTGTATGAGTCCCGGCTTTCCAGCGGTTCCGATCCCAGCCAGGGGTTTCCGGCTGATTCCTGCGGGAATAAGCTGGTGGTGGATGCTTATAAGAAGGATGTGGTGCTGCGGCTGCGTTCCGGCGCCCGTCCGGCTTCCGTACAGCGGTTTTCTGTTCCCGCCACGCCGGCGTTGCGGCATTTCCTGACCTGTACGGCGTCTTCCATCAAGGCAAGCCGCGTGTGGGTGGATGAGGAGGAGGTTCCGGGGGCGTCCGCCGTGCTGACGCTGGGCAGCAACGGCATTGACGTGACGCCCAGGGGGATGCCCGCTGACGCGCTGGAGGATGGACAGACGGTCCGGTTTGCCTGGATGGAGCCGCGCAAGTCCGGGGCCGTGACGCTGGACGCCCGCGGCATGAGAACGGATTTTTGGCCCGCCGGGGCGAGGTTTGACGTGAATGTGACGGGGAATGCTTTGTCCGGGATGGGTGAGGGCGCGGTGGTTCGGTTGACGGCCTGGTCTGCCGGAGACGCGCAGTTTACGACGGTTTGGAAGAGCAGTACGGAGGTTTACGCCGCTCCGTCCAGCGGGTTTTATACGATTAAGGTTGTCCATGACAAGGGCAGTACGCTGGAGGCTGCCGAGTGCCAGGCGGAGTTTTCCGGGGTGGCTTCCGGGGTGGTGAAGCCGGAAGTCCTGGAGGAGATGTCCGCGGCGGGTTTGTCCACTAGCGACGTGCTGAAGTTGACGCTGCCTTTGGAGAGTGACGCGTATTATTATTGCGTATATGCCGGATTGCCTGCGGTGGAGGCCCTGGTGATTGACGGGAGCCGGTTTTCCGGAGAGTGCGCGTTGTTCAGGGAGGGACGGACGCTGACGGTGAAGCCCAAGGGGCTGACGACGGATGATGTGGGCGCCGGGAGTGTGGTTCGCCTGGAGTGGACGCAGGCGGCGGAGTCCGTCAATAAGAGCGGGAACGGGAATGAGGCCAGCATTTTCATGAGCCGTTTTTTAACGGCGGGTACGGTGGTGACGCTGCAGGGATGGAGGTCTGTCCAGTCAGGGATGGAGATTGTATTGCCTTCCACGATTAAGGGCATGTCTGGCGGCAGGTATGCGGAGGTGTTCAGCGCGATGGAAGAGGCGTCTTACATCGTGCCGGAGGATGGTTTGTTTTTGATTAGCGTGCAGGCATGGACGGAGAGTAATGTGAAGTTGCGTTCCCGGGTGCGGATGGAGGTGCCGGCCTGTACGGCGTGGATGGAGGCAGAGGGGGCCGAGGTGACGGCTTCCGCGGAGTATTCCCTTTGGGATAATGTGTCCGCGGTTCCGGAGGGTGTACCCCCGTCCGGGGAGTCGTTGATGTGGAGTTTCGCGGCGTTCCGGGGGGTGTACGGGTTTCCTTCCCTGGTGGATGTGTTTCAGCAGCGACTGGTGCTGGCCGCTACGCAGGCCCAGCCGCAGACGGTGTGGTTGAGCAAGACGGATGACCTCAACAGTTTCGAGGTGGGGAAGCAGGATGATTCCGCGCTGGCTTTGACGTTGAGCACCACAACACAGAACAGGATTTGCTGGCTGATGGCACAGAGTTCCCGGCTGCTGCTGGGGACGGCGGACGCGGAGTGGGCGGTGTCCGGCGGCCAGGGGGTGATGACTTACGCCAATGCGCGGGCGGATAGCCACGGGTTTGTGGGTTCTTCCGATGTGCCGGCCCTGATGGCGACCGATAAGGTGCTGTATGTGGAGAGGGGCGGCGGACGGGTGTATCAGTACGGGTATGATTATGAGAGCGACGGGTTTGTGTCCCGCGATTTGACGGTGTTTGCCGATCATGTGCTGGCCGACGGCGGTGGGTGCCGGGGTGTTGCTTTTGTGCGCAAGCCGGAGCCGCGGGCGGTGTTTGTGCGCCGGGACGGTACACTGGCGCTGATGACTTATAACAGCATGCACCAGGTTCACGCCTGGCACCGTCACAGGACGGAGGGGCGGATGTCCAATGCCGTGGTGCTGCCCAATGGATCCGGGGATGATTTGCTGTTTGTGTCCGTAGAGCGTGAGGATGGGCGGTTTGTGGAGGTGTTTGATCCGGACGGCCCGTTTGTGGATGCCGGCGCATGGGATTTTACTTCCACGGTGGTGACGAATGCGCTGGATGTGACGGAGTCCCTGGGCAGGGATAGACAGGCGGCGGCTGTGCGTGTGTTTTTTGCTTCCGATACGGCCCCGGCCGGTATTGAGGTGTCCAATGACGGGAGCGCCTGGGACCGGTTGAGCAAGACCAGGACGATGGAACGGGGATGGCATGAGGTGCTTCCGTCCGCCATGTGGAAGCGGGACGTGCGGTTTGGCATCCGGGTTTCCGGTGACCGCCCCCTTGAGTTTTTAGCTGTTGATACGCAATGACGGAGCCTGCGAAGACGAGACCGGATTGGAAGGAGCTGCTGGCCGACAGGTGGTGGCGTCTTAATCATTTGTATTGGATTGAGGATAAGGAGGGGCGGATGGTGCGCTTCCGCCCGAATTGGGCCCAGGAGGAGCTTTTCCACGGGCTTTGGTTCCGCAATACGATTTTGAAGGTTCGCCAGCTGGGGATTTCTACGTTTTGCGCGGTTTATATGCTGGATCTTTGCCTGTTTGGAAAAAACCAGCATTGCGGGATTATTGATAAGACGCTGGAGGACGGGGAGGCCAAGCTTCGCAAGATTGCTTTTGCTTACGAGCATTTGGATTATTTGCCGGAGAGTCCGACGATGGAGGACCGGGCGCTGGCTGCTTTGGGGAAGATGGTTAAGGAGGGGTGCGCTGTGGTGGAGAAGAGGGCCACCCGCATGGCCTGGTCCACGAACGGGTCTGTCGATGTGGGGGTTAATTTGCGCGGGTCCACTCTCCAGTTTCTTCATATTTCCGAGTTTTCCTACACGGCTTTGCACGATCCGGCGCGGGCCAGGAAGATCCGCACGGGCGCGTTGAATACCGTTGGCAAGAGTTGCGTGGTGGTGATGGAGTCCACCCACGAGGGGGGGAAGGCCGGTCTGGCTTACCAGTTGATGGAGCAGGCCATGGAGATGGTGGGCAAGCCTCTTTCCAGCCTGGATTTCAGGTTTTTCTTTTTTTCATGGATCCAGCATCGGGAGTATTGCCTGGAGGGGGTGGAACCGAGGCTGGATGATTTTTTGCGGGAGTATTTTTCCGATTTGAAGAAGCGTTACGGAATTGAGTTGTCCGAAGGGCAGAAGGCCTGGTACGCTACCCAGTACAGGATTAACGGAGCGGAGGTGAAGCAGGAGTTTCCCACCGTGCCGGAGGAGGCTTTGCAGACGTCCGTGGAGGGGGCTATTTACGGGAGGTGGATTTCTTCCCTGCGGGCCGAAGGCAGGATCGCCGCCGAGTTTGAGGCGGATGACGTGGCTCCGATTTATGCTTCCTGGGATTTGGGGTTAAGCGATTTTATGGCGATTTGGCTTTGGCAGGTGGTGGGTGGCAGGTATTACGCGCTGGATTATATTGCCGGGAATAATCAGGCGGTTGATTATTACGTGGGGCAGATTCGGATGAGGGAGAGGGAGTTCGGGCCTGTCGCCCTGCACCTGCTGCCGCACGATGCGGCCAGAAGGGATTTTTCCAAGACTTCTTTTGAGTCCGTGTTGCAGCGGGCCGGGTTCCGCACGGCGATCGTGCCGCGCACGTCCGATGTTTGGACCGGGATTAACGCGCTGCGGAATATGCTGCGTTTTTGCGTGTTTCATGAGCGGTGCAACAGGCGCCCGGAGATTGACGGGCAGAAGTATGTTTCCGGGGTGGGTTCCCTGGAGTATTACCGCAGTTTGCCGCCGGGGGCCAACGGGTGCGTGCGGGAGATGCCGCTTCATGACGCCTGCTCCCACGGCGCGGATGCGGCCCGGACGTTTGCCGAGGCGGTGAGCCGAGGCCTGGTTTCAGGCCATGCCGGGGTGCCGGAGAAAGTGAAGAGGCCGCACAGACGCCCCGATGCTCTGGAAGGAATGCTTTATTGAGCAGTTATTGTCTTTTTCTTTTGTTGCGAAAGATTTGTTTAGGCAAGCTGCCAGGATGACAGAAAAAACATTTACAGTATTTTCTGCTTGTGTAATGTCTTACTCCAGCTAACTCCGAGCCAATACGGTCAATTCTTGGCAGTAATGGTTTTAAAAGAGCATCTTCTTTATTTTCTGCGTACCGTTTTAACGCATAAGCACACAAGTCGGCGATTTGCACCATACCTGTCAGAGTGCTGTCAACAAAGAGAGGTGTTTCAATGATGTGGTGAATTCCTGTAAGAAATGTACCTTTCTTATGATAAGAACTCATTTTTTTTGTATGTTGTTGCGCTACGCTTGGGTTGTTGTCATGGATAATGAGACCTCGTCGCTTCCCTCTTCCGTTTCTATTGGAGATAACCTCCAAGTATTTTTCTATACGAATTACTATTTGCTCGAACGATTGGATTTCTGGATCAAGGGCGGGCTTTGGAGGATAATATTCTTTTTTATCAATAACTTCCGCAAATATTCTAGCGAATTCCCATGTTCCAACTAAACAGGATAATTCTTGAAGAAAACGCATTCTTTCATAGTGAGTAAGGTGCACGTAGTCTTTTGTCTGAGCGTAGTTCTTTTTATATTGCTTGCAGTCTTTTCCTTCTGCTTTGCGCTTTTGAATAATTTTTTCACGCATGATTGTGACAGCTTCTCTTCTTTCAGCAGGTGTCATTTTCTCAAAATTCTCTATATCCTCTTGCTCTTTATAGTGGCGCACCATCCACCCGACATGAATTTCAGCATCCGAAAGGCTGTAACTGGTTTTTAGTTGATTGATTTGCTTGTCACATTTTGTCCATTTATCCACCGGAATACCGATGGCAGCCAATACAAAATGATCGGAAACTCCCGGTATTTCCGGAGTTCCGGATTCATCAACGTAAAAGAGGAACATTATTCTGAGAGGTTTTTAAGGACTACAATTTTGCAAAAAAAAAGCGACCAGGGTGGCCTACCTAAGCAGGCGGCGAGTCGAACCGACTCTTCCCGGACGCACATTCATTTATACACACTAGTCATTTTTTGTCAACTATACTGCCCGAATGTATGACACGAGCATGATATGCCAGTGTATATACGTGGATAAAAACATTGATTCTCGCCAACTTGAAGGAAGTCCGCCCTCATGCGATTGTTGAGAAATGGACAAGCTGACGTTTTTTTCACAGTGCCTTTCCCTGCTGGGGGATCAGGAGTTTGTGATGGATTCCCCGGCGGCCAGGGCTTGCGATTTGTGGTTTCCTTCCGTGATGCTGGAGGCCGTTTCCTATGGCCCGTGGTCGTTTGCTACGAAGGAAGCCGTGCTGGAGTGCCCAGAGGGGAACGGCCGGTTTCCGCTTCCGGAGGATTGCTTGAAGTTGTTGAAGGTGGAGGCCGGGCGCTGGCGCATGGCCGGCCGCGAGGTGGTTTGCGAGGAAGCCCCTTCCCTCCTGCAGGTGCGGTTTTTGTCCAATGATGTGGCTTTGGCGGAGATGCTGCCGGATCATGAGCCTTTGTTTGTGGAGGCCGTGAAGTGTTTGCTGGCTTCCAAGGTAGCAGCCACGGTGACGGGCAAGCCGCAGAATGTGAGCGTGTTTTTGGAGTTGTACAGACGTTACGCTTCTGACGCCCTGTATCACGATGTGAGCCAGCGCGGGAGCAATGACCAGCATCCGTTGAAGGATATTTTAGATCGTTCCATTTTGTAGGGTTATGGGCAGTATCGGTTCTTATGTGACGAACAGGGCCAACGCGAAGAGCACGCTGGCACAGGGACAGGCGGCGCGGGATGCCGCGTATGTGAATGCGGCCAATACCGAGGCGGAGTCCGCTTCCGCTTTGCGTCTTGCCGCCGAGAATATGGCGACAGCCAGGCGCAATCAGACGGCCGCCACGGCTTCCGTGCGGGCTGGGGGAGGCGCTTCCGGGTTTACTTCCGAGGGATCCGGCAGCCAGGCGGAGCTTGCCACGGCCGAAGTGCTGGAGAAGCAGATTTCCGATTTGTCCCTGGGCGCGGCGATTAGTGACCAGAGCAAGCGCCATGAGGCGGCGATGCAACGCTGGGAGGGGGATGCCGCTCTGGTGAGCGCGCAGAATCAGGCGGCGGCTTATAAGTCCGCCGCTTCCGGGGCCCTGGTGTCCACAGGGCTTCAGCTTGGCGGGGCTTTAGTCGGCGGCATTGGCGCCGGAATGGGGGCTTTCGGTTCGACGACGGCCGCCCAGGGAGCTTTTGCCGGTTATAATCTGGGCGGTTTGGCCGGGAGCGTGTTTCCCGGATCTACGGCGGATCCCCGCCAGGGGATGATGACGCTGGGGGCCTGGGCGGCGAGTCCGGAGAAGAGCGGGTTTTCTTTTTACGATTACCTGGGCGGCCAGAAGTGGAATCCTTACAGGAGCGTGTGGCGATGAATGCGTTTGATGCGACCGTGAGCGCTTATGCGGAGGTGGGACGGGATTTGTGGTCTGATGTGAAGGATTGCGCGTCCCTGGGGCTGGCGTTCGTTTCCCCGGATGAGGTGTGCCTTGCTTTGCCTGCCGAGAGGCTGGGGGAGATGTGTTTTCCTCCTGTGGATATGCCGGTTCTTCCGGAGAGGTGCTTGTTTGTATGGTGGGCGGCCGGGAAGCCGCGTGAGCTGGCCCGACTGGCCCGGCAGTTTTCCCGCAGAGGTTTTACGCATGTGGCCTGGCAACGGTTTTTGCGCGGGCCGAAGGTGCATGTTTTTTCTATTGATCAACTTATCAGTTTTTCGTCACGATGAGAGAGTTTCCTTTATACGGCGGGCCGTCCCTGCAGACGGCCAAGGCTGATCCCGGTGTCGCGGCACGGGCCGCCAATGGCGATCAGGGGCAGGTGTTGGGCGCGTCCGTCCAGAAGGCCGAAGAGGCTGTTCAGGGGAGCGCGGAGGCGTTTGCCAGGATTTCCGATTTCGGGGAGATGCAGCGTCAGGAGGTGGAGTTGCGCCGCATCCGGGACGAGTCCGACGCGAAGTTTTCCAGGATGCTGGCTTTCGCTCCAGGCACGAAGGAGAGCGTTTTTGAGAAGGACGGTTCTATCCGGAAGGGCAAGCTGGACGATTTGGCTTACGAGTTCGGCCAGAAGATTGAAGCGCTGGGAGGCAGTTTTTTCCACCCGGAGAGCGCCATGAAGGCGGAGGCTGTCAGGGCTTCCGTACGGTCAAGTCTGCCGGAACGTTATTGGGGCTTGGCTGCCAAGCATCAGCTGGGCGTTGCCAGACAGGCTTTCGATACGAGTTTGAAGCTGGCCGAGGAGAAGCAGGATTGGGGCGGTTATGAGAGGTCTATTGATGACGCCGTAGCTTCCGGCACGATTTCACGTGATGAAGGAGAGCTGCGTTTATTGAGAGGGAGGAAGGTCAGATATGAAAAGCAACAAGAGAATCTGAAAACAGCCCTGTTTTCTAGCATAGCGGCTGATCCTGTTCGCACGGCAGCGGCCATTAACAAAGGGTTGTATAATGATCTGAATACCATTGACCTAGACAGGGCCAAGCAGGAGATACGCCGTCGGCTAGCTGATATAGCCACCCCGGCCCCCCTGTCTGCAGAAGACCGCCGTAATATTCAGAAGAAGAATATTGACGCTCTGAAAAAACAGCTTCCTAACGGAGCTACCGAACAGATGTGGAAATGGGCCCGCAATGCTCAAAAGAACGGAGGACGGATCACGGAACAGGACAAGGTGGAGATACGGGGAGCGTTCAGCATGGAGCTGGATAAATTGCCTGTCCCCAAGGATCGGGACGAAGCGAGACAGATTGCCTCTAGAGTAGTACAGAAGTGGGCCAAGCTTGGAGCTTATGATGGAAATGAAGAATATATCCGAGCCGTGGTGATGGATAAATTGGATTCCCGGATGGATGCCGCCAAAGGTGCCCGCAGGAATGATATTGGGCTGGTGTTGCGCCATATTCCGGATGATGCGTATATTCCGAACAGATCCGCTTCCGTTGAGGAAGCGTACAGGAAAGGCGATAAGAAAAAGATTCAGGAGAAGGAGGCTGCCAGAAATCTGGTGGAGAGCCAGATTGAGGAACATGTGCGCGTCCAGATGGCGTATTGGCGAGAACGGAATCCTGAAGCGAGCATTCATGATGACCGGATGCAGATTTTCCTGCTTGCGGCCGAGAAGGCCAGGGATTTGAACGAATACAATCAGCAGAAGAATTTGAGTATTGTCGAAAAGTCCAGGGAGATTTCTCGTGCTTTCGACAGCGAGGCCCAGGTGGGAGATACCAGGGAACAGGCACTGGGTTCCGGAAAAGATTTCATCGACCGGAAAAACAAGGAGTGGAAGGATTACCAAGAAAAACAAGTTCCCTACACGCCGCAGGTAGAGGTAGTGAAGGACAGTGCCCCCTTGGCCGTGTCCATGTCTTTTGTGACAGGCAGGCGTGCCGGGGCCTATGTGCCCAAGGAGATGTACCAGAAGCTTGTTCAGAAGTACGGAAGCCGCCCCTGCCTAAAAGCCACTATGGACCAATCCAAAGCTTACAACGAAGTTCCTGTGGTAGGGTTTTATGAAGGCCCCAACAGGGGCATTGAATTTTCCGGCGACGAGTACGGCAACCGCCTGATCATGCTTGCGGGGGATAAAGGGAATGCGACCGTCCGGTTTGCTCCAGAAGAGGTTCCCGGCATGATCGAACCCGGTAATATTGATTTAAGCTCCCGCCCCGTCGTCCGCAACTCCGACGGCTCCATTAGCACAGTGCGTTCTATTTCCGTGGAAATGGACGGGAAAGAATACCTGATTCCTACCGTTTCCGAGAACGGCAAGGTTCTTTCCGATGACGATGCCGTGAAGCAGTTCAAGAAGACGGGCAAACACTTGGACGTGTTCGATTCTCCGGAGGACGCTACGGCTTATGCCAGACAGCTTCACGAGGATCAGGAGAGTTTTTATGCTCCTCAGCGACAAGGCGCAATCAATGTGCTGAACCAACCTGTTTCCTCCCCTCAAAAGGCCGCCCAAGTGCTTTCCCCCGCTCTTCAGCAGTACGAGCCCGCTTTCCGGCGGGCCGGGGAGAGGTACGGCGTGGATCCTGATTTGTTGATGGCTATTGCCATTCATGAAACGGGTAACGGAACCAGCTCTGCTTTTCGAAACAAGAAGAATGCCATGGGCGTGAGTCCGAACGGAGGAGGCCCGCGGTCATTTGAAACGGTCGAGGCCGGCATTGACTACATGGCTCGGCAACTCGCCCGCAACTACCTGGGCCAGGGGCTGACGACGATTGAAGCCATTGGCAAGAAGTACGCTCCCCCCGGAGCTTCCAACGATCCCAAGGGATTGAATTCCCACTGGGTGAAGGGAGTTTCCGAGTATTATTTTCAACTTAAAGCTTAACAGATAACCATGTTTGAAACAGATTTTTTTCCGTTGGCGCAGGAGGCGAAACATTCCGACCTTCTTCCCGAGTCCCTTGACCATTTGCAGGAGAATGACGCCCCTACTTCCTTGCAGGACTGGGGACAGGTGCCGGGTTCCCGGAAGCTTCCGGAGTTCCGGCCCGACGAAAGTCGCCTGAAGGTGTTTTCCGCGCTAGCCTTGGGGGATGACGCTGACGAAGAAGCAAAAGGGTTGGTGAAGGCAGAAGGCTTGAAAATTCCTACTACCTCCGATGAAGAAGCCTGTCTGGGGCTGGATGTATGCGTTTCTCTGTTTGGGGTGGATCAAGCCGCAGATCCGTATCTGTACTGGACCCGGCAAGGCAAGGAAGCGCCGCGGTTTAAGGATATGGGGGAAGCCCACCGCGCTGTGTGGCAGGATTTTTCCGAGAGAACACGCATAGAGGATGCCGCCTACAAGGAACGGACGAGAAGAGTCCAACAGGAACAGGAGGAGATTTCCCGCCGGATGGTGAATTGCGTAGCCGGGAAGGAAGGATCCTGGGACGCATGTCCTGCCGATTTGCTGAAGTATGCCGAGAGGCCGCAGGAGGTTGCCGATTCCATCATGAGGGCGCGGCGGGCATATGCTTTTGCCGAGAGGCGCGGGTTTGAGGATGTCTGGCGTTCCGACGCTCTGGACATGGCCGACCTGCTCACGGTGAATGTCAACGGGAATGAGGTGCTGGACCAGCAGGCGTTGAGGCTGCTGATGACCGCGGTTGACCGGAAGGTTCAGGAGAGCCAGACGGATTCCATTGCTTTCTGGCGCAATTTGTACGGGAGTTTTGCCGATACGGTGCGCGGCGTAGAGAGTATGGGGGTGAAGGCGGTTCAGGCGGTGAGGAATATTCCCGGCATGAGCGGAATGGAAGAGTGGTATTCCAATAATATTGCTCCCTTGCAGGGGGCGAAGGGGACGTTTGACGGACAAAGACAGCTCTTCAACCGTTACGAGCAAAGGCGCGAGGCGCTGAATACGATGCAGGATGTGATGCACGAGTTCGGACAGCGGATGCGGGGCACGAGTCCCGACGCGTCCTGGTACGTCAAGGCGATTAACGGGTTCGGCAATATTACCGGGCAGAGCCTTTCCTACATGGCCCCCGGAGGGTGGGCCCTGGCCATGGCCGGGGATATGGGGCACGCAGGTAACGCCGCCTCCCGCAACGGGGATTCCCTGGTGGACGTGACGATCAACGGACTGCGGAATACGGTGGAGGAAAAAGGGTTCGGGGTGTTTTCCGTGTTCGGGCGCATGGGGGCCATCAACAAGCTGATGACCAAAACAGGAACCGGCGCTCTGGCGAGGCTGGCCGCGAAAGTGCCGGGACGCACGTTTTTTGCCGGGACGAGAACCGGCAAGATGCTTTCCACCCCGGCGTTTGCCTACGTGGAAGAGATGGCGGCGGAACCGCTGGCCGGGGAGGTGTTCGAGTGGACGGCACGCAAGCTTTCCGGCCTGGTGGGCGCGGAGGTGAAGCCGAAGGATTTCGAGGTGGTGGGGCCCGTGCTTCAGGCTATGGGGGATGTGGAGCAGTCCGGCGGGTGCGCCTTGTTCGTGGAGGCCATGGCCGCCGGCCACGCCCCCAGGATGAAGCAGGAGGTGGCGGCATTTGTGATGGATGCCCAACGGTCCCAGCTGGCGGGCTATACGAAGAAGCACGCCGAGGAAATGGCTTCTTTCTCGACCATGGAGCACAGGGCCGCCCTGGCCCAGCGTTATTTCGAGACCGATATTTTAAAGGATCCCGAAGGAGCCGCCGAACGGGCGCGAGAGGCCGGCGCCGAGCTGGCGGAACGGCAGGAAGCCCGGCTGTACCAGATGTCCGGAGCTCTGGACAGGGTGCTGGAGAGGGCCAATATCGGCAGCATCCGCAAATTGGAAGGAACAGACAGGTACGAAGTGAGCCTGCGGGAAGGCGCCGAAGTCAACGGCGTACGGCTGGAGGAAGACAGAACCATGGAGATGAGCGAGGAGCAGACGGACGCCCTGGTTCAGGTAGTGCTGCAGGGGGCTTATTTGAATGGGGTGCGCGTGATGCAGGATGCCGTGCTGGGTAATGCCGCCGTTTCCGAGGCTGGGAAGATGGATTTTATTGAAACGCTGGATATGTTGTCCGAGGAAGCTCCGGCGGAGTACCGGAAGGCTGCCGCTGAAACAGGCGGGATGACCGTTCCCGGGTTCATGGATGTGGCCGCCCGAGCCCAGGCGCGGATTGACGCGATTGTCCGTGAAGAGGGCGTGTCCGTCCAGGAGGCCGGAAGAAGGACGGATGCCGAAGTGATGGCGAAGGTGCAGCTTGGTTCCATTGCCGATTTGGCGGCGGCTTTTGAGAGGCGGCTTGATCATGCGGAGCGGTCCGGGGAGATTACGAGGAGGAGGGCCAAGGAGATCAGGAGCGGCACGGCGGCGGCCAGTTCCGTCCACCGGTTCACGATGGCGGCCGATCCGGGGAGTTCCCTGCTGCTTTACGCCGGGGGCCATGCCACGACGGCCAATGTGATGGAGGATGTGCAGGAGTCTGCCCTGGTCCATTACATGAACCTGACCGGAAAGGACTGGCAGGATTTGTGGGAGCATTTGCAGGCGGCGGACGCCGTGCTGGGAAGGTATGGCATGAACCTGGGGACGTATGAAGGCCCGGCGAAACATGCCGAGGATGTTGTGGAGAGTTTTTCCAACCTGTCCCTGTCTTCCTCCCTGGCGGATATTGAGAATTTGCCCGTGCCCCAGTGGGTGAAAGATACTGCGGAGTTTGCCTTGAAGAATCTGGAGGATTCCGCCCGCATCATGCGCATGGGCGAGCAATGGAACGAGTTTGCCGCCACGGAAGAGGGAAGGCAATTCATGAAGGAGCATGGCGGCCTGGCAGACGCGCTGCAATCCGTTGGCGTGAGTACGGAGAACGTTTTCCGCCAGGCGCGGATGGATGCCGCCCAGAAGATGGATGTGGAGATGGTTCATGCAGACCTTGCTTCCCGGAGGGCTCCGGGGGATGCCACCCTGACGCTGGGGGAATTGGAGGCTCTGGAAGAGTCCATGGCGCGGATGGATGCCGCGGAGGATGAGGAAGGAGCGCCCCCCGTTGCCGGGAATCCGGTTTCCCCCGCTCCGCTGGTGGAGGATGCCGACGGCGCCCTGGAAGGGGTAGGGGAAGAGGCCGAACACGACGAGGAGGCCGGCGCGGAGTTCCGGAACCATGCGTTTGTGCGGATAGCTCCGGATTGCGTGTTTGCCCAGGTGCGGGTGGATGCCCTGTCACTGGCTCCGGACGTGGAGCAGTTCAAACAGGGAGACCATAATGAACGCGGAGCCGTGAAGGGCCGCGAGCTTCAGGGAAGGTTCCGGGAAGACGCCCAGCCCGTTTCCGTCTGGCGGCGCAGGGATGGAGCCCTGCATGTGATTACCGGACGGCACCGGTTCGATCTGGCCGTGCGCGACGGGGTGGAGTTTATTCCGGCTTACGTGTATCAGGAAGATGAGGTGCATGACGCCACCTGGGCGAAGATGCACGATGTCGGGCAGAATATGCTGGATGGTCAGGCGTCGGCTCTGGAGGTGGCTTTTTTTGTCAGGAATTCCAATATGGGCCGGGACGAGATGGAGGCCCAGGGGTATTTGCGCCCCGGTTCCGCCAATGTGATGGGCTGGGATATTGCCACCCTGGCCGGGGATGAGGTGTTTACCCGCCTGAAGAACGGGGTGATTACGGATCATGAGGCGCACCGTATCTGCCGGATGTCCGGAACGGAGGCGGGGCAGATGCTTGCCCTGCAATTGCGCGAGAAGGGGAAGCCGTGGGATTACGTGGCAGCCTATGTGAAGGAGGCCGACCGGGTGGCTGCGGAGAAGTCCCGGGAAGGTGAGGCGTTTGATTTGTTCGGCAATGATACTTCCTGGCAGGAAGATTGCGAGAAGGTGGCCCGCTTTACGGCCAGGGGGATTGCCCTGATCGCCGAACGCCTGTCCCTACTGAAGAAGTCCAGAGGCATCAGCCGGCGGAAGGATTTGGCGGGAAGGATGGGCATCCGCCTGGAGACGGACGCCGACCTGAACGCAGCCATCCGTGATTTGGAAGCGGCCAAGGGGGCATGGCAGTCCCATGATCCGGCGCTGCGCCTTCATGACCGCGCCCTTGCCTGGGACGGCACGAGCGAGGTGAATCCGTTTGAGCATGTGCCCGTTTCCGGGGCAACGTTTTCCGTGGTTGCCATGGATAGTTCCGGAACTGTCCTGGGGCCGGATACGTTCGTCACCCGGGAAGACGGAAGCCCTGACTGGTTTGTGATTCCGCGACGCAAGGGGCAGCCCGACATGCCGGTAAGACTGCTGGTAGGTTCCGATGTTGGGGAACACCGAGGCTACGGCCTGACGCATATCCTGGCTTCCCGCGGGTTTTCCTTCTGGAAGGACCGTTCCCCAGAACATTATATCAGTTCCATTCTGGCGAACGTGAGCGAGCTTTACGAGGTGGCGCCCGGGCGTGAGCTGCTGGTCAAGGGAAGGCAGCCTTCTTCATGGATGCTGCTGCAATTGGACAGGAAGGAGGGGTTTTATTCCATTGTTTCAGCTTATCCGGTGCGGCAGGGCAAGAAGCCGCTGGGAAAGAAGCTCCCCCTTGCAGAGCGACAACCTGCAAACACGAATAGCGGCACCGCGCGCCTAGGTCCAGGATCGGCAAGCAAGGCCGCTCTGCCGTCCCAATCCGCTGGCGGGGGAGATGGTTTTTCCCTACCACAAGGGGCGCGTGTTGTCAACGTGAATGAAGTGGAATGCCGGTTTGACGACGGCTCCATTGTTCCGGCAACGTTTTCCCTGTCTCCGGAAAAAGAGGCAATCAAGAAGGAAGCTGTGGCTGCGGGCACGTTCATGAAGGCTCCGAATGGGAAGGATACGAATCTGACAGAAGACCAGTGGTTGTCCGTGCGCACGGAGGCGTTTAAGAGTTGGTTTGGCGACTGGGAGCATGACCCGCAGAATGCCAGCAAGGTAGTTGACGAGAATGGGGAGCCGAGGGTGGTGTATCATGGGACATACGGTGATTTCACGGTGTTTGACAAGGCCAAGATTGGATCTGCTACTGATTATGGTTTATGGGGCAGAGGATTTTATTTTACCAATATGGAGAATACTCCGTACGGGAACAAGAAGTTGGCTCTGTTTCTGAATATCAGGAATCCTTTTATTTTTAATGATTACAAGTCTGCTGAAGAGATAGGCGATTATTTAAATATTTGGGATGGAAATTTTCATGAAGATGACAGGTTTGGAATATTCCGGCCGTATGCGACAGGAGCGGCCCAGATAGCCGATAGTGCTCAAGAAAGAGGACATGATGGACTCATTGCTGTACTGGGTAAATGGACGGAGTACATCGCCTTTGAGCCGAATCAGATCAAGTCTGCCACGGATAACCGGGGGACGTTTGACAGCGAGAACCCGGATATTACGTTTTCCGTGATAGGCCCGAATGCTGCCACCTGGGAGAAGTATGCCGAAAAGGCTTTCGCCGGAAGGGATGACGGTAAGTTGCGGGCGGAGATTGACGCGAGCCAGGCACAGCTGAAGACTGCGCCTGGAATGCCTTATCTTTCCAGACTGGATCTTTTGGCGGAGGATATACGCTATTTGAAGAATCCAAGGAAGGAAGGCGTTTTGTCAGATTATTTGGATTATTCCGAGTTGTATGATGCCTATCCTCGCTTGAAGAAGATGCCTGTTTATGTGTTTAAGGATCGCAACCGGCAGGAGGCAGGATGGTATGATTCACAGGATGACTCCATTGCCGTCAATTTGTCCAGCCTGGGGCCGCTTTGGAATCAGCGTTCCACGTTGCTTCATGAGATTCAGCATGCGATTCAGGAATATGAGGGTTTTGCCGAGGGGGGGGATTCTGGCTTTGCGGAGAGGGTTCTTAGCTATCAACGCAACAGGATCACAGGGGATATTATTGCGAAGACGCGGCGCAGGAGTTGGCTTTTAGCCCGTGATGCGGCTTTGGACGCTTTAGGCCGGATACGCAGGTTGATAAGGAATCCGAAGGCTATTAAGAAGATGTCCGAGCGGTTTGCCGTGCGTGAGGTGATGGATGTGGATGTGATGGCAAGGCAGGCTATTGAGTTGCTTTTGAAGGAGTATAATAAGCTTGTCGCACAGGATGCGGAGTACGGCAAATTAACGATGGGGAAAGATGCCGAAGGTTGTGAATTGCCGCTTTGTTACGCCGGGATGTTGCTTCACGGCGGGGTGAATGTGGATGCTGTCACCATAGAGCAGATAGACCGGCAGATTGAGATGGTGAAGGCAACGGTTTCCCGCAAGATGAGGTTTCCCGGGGAGGAAAAGAGGATCTGGCAGGAGCTGGAAAAGCTCTACAGGGGGAAAGAAGCTGTTGTGCGGCAATTGAAGGATTTGGAGCCGTTTGACCTTTACCAGCGTCTGGCCGGGGAAATAGAGGCAAGGAATGTGGAGAAGCGCCGGGATATGACGGCACGGGAACGGGAGGCTGTGCCGTTTAATGATACGCTGGAGTTTCCAGGTGAGGCGATTGTTTCTTTTTCTATAGCCTCAGCACAGGAACAGGGCCTGTTCCGGGACGGCCATTTTGAGGCGGATAACGCTGTCATCACGGAACCGGGGGTGACGTTTTCCATTGCCGCCCTGCATGCTTCCCCGCATTCTTTCCGGAAGTTTGATACGGCGTTTATGGGCAAGGGAGAGGGAGCGCAGGCGTATGGCTGGGGGCTGTATTTTGCGGAGAGTCCGGAGGTGAACCGTGCCTACATGGACAGGTTTTCGCAGAACAAGGAAATATTGATTCGCGAAATTGAGGCTTATTCAGAAAGAAAGTTTTATTCTGTTCATTCTGATTTGATTTATACGTTACGTCAACTTTCCGTGCTTTACCCTGACAAGGTTTTAGCGGATGGGTTACGGCAGTATATCAATACGGAGAGTGTGCGAGTGAAGAAGAGAAGGGAAGATGCCGGGGATGATGTGCCGAATTATATGGCGCACATACTGAAGAGAGAAGAAGAAAAACTCAAGGATTTACAGCAGATTCTTAATTGGATTCATTCAGGTGGGGAGCTGAGTGCGGAAATGTTGTCTGCCTCCAATTACCGTGTAGCGCTGAATGTGGATGATTCCGTTCTTCTGGATTGGGACAGGCCGGTTCCGGAGAATCTCCGCGCGCTGATGCAGAGTTCCCCCGTGGAGGCTGTGAGAGAGCTGGCAGGAGCGCTTTCCACGAACAGAGACGGGACGAAGTACTGGACTTATCAGGATTATACTGGCGAGGCTATTTATAAAAAGCTGATGGATGACCTGTTTATGGACAGGCCGCGTTCAGAGGCTCCGGATAATAATGGACGGCAGAAGGCGGCTTCCCTCGCATTGCTGGATTCAGGCATTAAAGGCATCCGGTACGCAGATGGATTATCCCGCAGGGAGGAGGGGGACGAGCAGACGTATAATTACGTGATTTTTGACGGTCACGATATTAAGATTACGGCGTTTGCGGATGAGTCCACCGGGGGATCGTGGGCGGATTATGAGGATCCGATGGCGAGTTTTTCCCTTGCTACAAGAGAAAGTATCTGGGTGACGCTGGAGCGGGAGGCGCAGAAGAACCGTTTGGAGGTGCTGCGCAGCCAGACGGCAAAAGCGTTGGAGACATGGCGCCGGGTTTGCGCGGCCAACGATGTGAAGCAGGGAGACGGCGCGGAGGCGTTCGGAAGGGTCATGGCCGTGGTGGCTTCCATTTACAAGACGCTGCCGGAGGGGTACAGGTTTGGCCTTTACCCTTACATGAGGGCTGCCGAGAATCTCGCCACCCGTCTGGAGGACGGTCAGGCATGGCTTTCCGATGAGCTGAAGAAGGAGACGCTGATGGACAATACCAGCGAGCGCATGGATGCCGTGATTGACAAGCTGCTGGCCCGCACGCTGGAACAGGCGGACCGGTATGCCGTCGACCAGATGAGGGCGGAGATGGTTGCCCGCATCAAGGCCGTGCAGCCGACGAAGAAGGCCAGCGGGAAGTTTAACAAGGGCAAGTTGAGCGCGGAGGACTACAGGCATCTGCACGGGATTGTCGCCATGATGAATGCGGACCAGGAGGCGAAGGAGAAGCGGATGCTGGAACTGGAGGGCGTGCTTTCCAGCAACCAGTCCACCGACGAGGAACGGGATGCAGCCGAGCTGGAATTGAAGGATTGGCACACGTTCGGGCATCTGGCCGGGATGGGACTGGAACAGACGCGCGCCTGCATGCGTGCCCTTGCCCAGTTTATCACGACAGGACGGACGGCCTGGTCTGCCAGGCTGGATGAGGAGAGGCGCCGGACGAAGTTCAAGGCCGAGAAGATTGTGGAAGGGCTTGGGCAGGCAACGCCCCAGGGAGGACGTGACGCGGAAGAGGATGCGAAGGCATCTACGAGAACGAAGGCGGCCAAATACCTGAAGTACGGCTTGCAGTCTTATTCCCAGCTGTTGAATGGATGGAAGAAGATTCCCGCCCTGCGCGGTCTGGCTCATGCCGAGGTTACTGCGATTGCCGAGGCGAATGTGGCGTTGAGGAATATGAAGCACGCGCGGGACCGGGAGGTGACGGCTTTAGTCAAGCGGTGTTTTGGCGTTCAGCGCACCAAAGATGTGGCAAGGGTTCTTTCCGATTTCAAGAAGACCGGGGATTCCGGAGTGGTGCTGAATCCTCTGGTGAAGGTGGAACGCACGGTGAGGATTGCCGAGGCCCGCGAGTGGGTGGGGTTGTCTTTTGAGGAGAGGGAGGAACGCCGCAAGGCGATCAGGAAGGAGTATCATGACCGGGGGCTTTCCGACGATAAGGCGTCCGTGCCGGAAGCTCTTATTCCGGAGATGCGCCGGCAGCTTGCCGAGCTGGATGAACTGGTGAAGGCCGGAGACGGACGGGCCAGGAGGAGGAAGAATATTACGGCGAAGGCGGAGGTGGTGCGCCCGGGCAGGAAGGGAGAGACGTTGAAGGTTTCCCGCGCGCAGGCAATGTATGCCGTTTTGCTTTACGAGCAGGCCGAGTATGTGGAGACGATGCGGAATGAGGGGATTGGAGAAGCGGAGGTTGCCCGCCTGCGTGAGTTTGTGGGCGCCGAAGGGCTGGCGTTCGGTTACGGACTGCGGGAGTTGATGAACCGGCAGGGAAAACTGCTGGCCCGTGTGTATGAGGAGAGGGAGGGGGTTCCCTTCCCTGCGGTGGAGAATTATTTCCGGGCCGTGTTCCGGGCGGACCACAAGCTTGATACGAAGGCGTCCTTCGGGGAGCAGACGAATGCCGTGGTTGGCGGAGCGAAGTACGGGATGCTGATTCCCAGGCGGAAGCATAATTTGCACCTGGCCTGGAATATGGATTGCGAGGCCGTGTTCCAGGCGGCGAGCGCCGAGGTGGAGAATTATATTTGCACGGCGGATATTACTGCCCGCTGGCGCGGCATCCTGGCGGACAAGGAGGCGGCAGCGTCTCTGAAGGAACACATGGGGCGCCACGGGATTGATTCCCTGCGGCACTGGCTGGATGTGATCGACGGGGCCGGAGTGATGGAGGGGGGCGCCCTGCTGGCCGGAGCCCAGGCGACAAGCCGCTTCCAGAGCGCCAAGGCGGTGGCCCTGTTGGCCTGGAACGTTCTGACGATGCTCAAGCAGACCAGCGGCCTGATGCACGGGATGTTTGCCGGGGAGGTGGGCATGGGGAGTTTCCTGCTGCACCTGGGGCAGACGATGTCCATGACCGGACGCATGGGGGTGTTTGAGATGATGAAGACGGAGGCTTTCCGGGCGAGGACCAATGACGCGCAGGCGGAGATGGTGAGTCAGTTGATGGGGTATGCTTCCGATCAGAATTACAACGGAGCGATCAGGTTTTCCATGGCCGGCATGAGGGCTATTGAGAAGATGGACGTGTGGAGCAATACCGTGTCCATGACCGCCCTGTATAACGCGAAGTGGGCCGAGCTGGAAGAGGCAGGCAGAAGGGCCGGCGCCCCGATGACGGAGGATGAGATGCACGCCCTGTGCATGCAGAGCGTGACCCGGGCGCTGGAGCTGGTGGCCCAGCCGCTGACGCAGAGCCAGAAGAGCATGCTGGGGACATCCACGAGCCTGTTTGCGAAGATGGCCTGTTTCATGAGTTCCGAGGTGCTGAATAAGATCGGGATGATCGTGTCCCATGTGAGTGCCGGGAATTGGGGGCAGGCTCTTGCTTTATATGGGGTGATGTCCGTTGCCGAACAGACGGTGATTGCCCTGTGGCACGCCCTGCTGGATGACGAGGACGAGTGGGAGAAGAACGGCGGATGGTTCGGCTCCATGCTGGGAGCTCCTGTTGCCATGATTGGCGGCGTGCCGATGTTGGGTGCGGCGGTGGAGTTTGGCTACAAGCAGGCGACTGGCCAGCGTATTTACGCAGGCACCGCGTCCGGAGTGATTGATTATTCCGCGATTTACCGGGCGGCCAAAAATACGTGGAAAGCCGTCACTGGGGAGAAGGAGATGACGTTTGCCGATTGGGCGGAATTGATTCTGCTGGATGCCAAGGCGGCGGCCTATTTTGCCGGAGCCGGCGCCGGGAGCCGCAGCAAAGCGGCTGATTCCGTGGCGTCCTGGCTCTTGTCCGTGGCTGGGGTGGCGAATTTGTCCAAGCTTGGGTTTAAGCTGACGGAATAAGATTGAATGTTAAGGAGTGTACGGTGTATGTTGAGTTTACCATGCGCACTTTGCTCTACACTTTTTCCATATTTTTTACTGCTGTATCCTATGGAATAGATCGTCCTTTAACAGACTTTTTTCCGTTGGCGCAGGAGGCGAAACATTCCGACCTTCTTCCCGAGTCCCTTGACCATTTGCAGGAGAATGACGCCCCTACTTCCTTGCAGGACTGGGGACAGGTGCCGGGTTCCCGGAAGCTTCCGGAGTTCCGGCCCGACGAAAGTCGCCTGAAGGTGTTTTCCGCGCTAGCCTTGGGGGATGACGCTGACGAAGAAGCAAAAGGGTTGGTGAAGGCAGAAGGCTACCAGGCCCCAGCCACACCGGACGAGGAATATGATTTAGGATTAGGCATTTTCACTGCTTTATTTGGAGTAGAGAACATTAAATATCCATATCTTTATTGGAAGGTCCAAGGGAAGGAAACTCCTATATTCAATAATTCTAAAGAAATTTTTCGTACTGTTTGGAATGATTTTTCAAACAAAGTGCGAAATGCTCACGAAAGACGTATTAATGATGTATGGAGGCGTATTAAGCAAGAAAAGTACAACACGAAATCTCCTTCTGAAGCTCTTGTGCTGCATTTCCAAAGCGTCGTGAAAAATAATCCTGGACAGGCATGGCTGGATATTCAGTCTGGTGCATATCGCCAATTTGGAAACACTTTTAAGGAGAAGGCAATTCGTGAAATAGTCACAGAAATAAAATATCATATTAAAACTGATGAAAAGAAAAAAGCCATGCTTGACGCAGTAGCTTTAGATGCTCTAAAGCCATACAATCTATGGAAAGATGAAACAAGATTCTTTGAAAAGTATCGAGATGTTGCAGGTGTTTTTGTAGTTAAATTTATTCTTGGAGATAAATTTTTAGACTATCCTTATTGTTATTGGATTATGCAGGCGAAACCTATTCCTGAATATAAAACAACATATCACGCACTGGCTGATATATGGGAAGATTATAAGAGGCAAGTACAACTATTAGATTTGAAGAAAGCGCAATAATGTTATTTAACAAAAAAGCCCCTAGCCCGAAGGCCAAGGGCTGAACAGGAGCACTTTTCTGAAAGGATGCTAATACCTACCCAAATTAGATTTTTTTTCACTTATTGAGGATGTCCTAAAGTAATTAGGAGCCTCTGGAGAAAGAGCTGTTTCTTTTTCGGAAGAACATGCAGAAGGGATAAATGGAATTGAGAATTGAATTCTCTGAGTACACGAAGTTTGTATATTTGTATTTTTGCCTATTTCGCCATTTATTATTGTTGGTATTTGAATACTGATTCCGCCACCGCCTTTTTTCTCTTCTGTAGCAACAGCACAAATATCAAAATGAATCATTTGGACACTTTCATCTAATCGTACCCCCTTAATCGCAACAGGAGCTACAGGATCGTTTTCTTCTTTACAGGCTTCCTTGGCTTCTTTTATCCCTGTGCAAATTTGCTTAATAGTTTCTGATACAAATTGTGATATATCCATATAATTTATGTATTATTAAATTTTTTCCCACCTGTCCAGCGTTTCTACGTAAACACCGGAGATCTTGCCGCCGTCCATGGGTTCGATGTCTCCGAAGTCGGGGTTAATAGGATGAAGGGTATATTCCATTTTACCGGTTTCCGGGTTTTTCCTGCGGACCAGTTTTTTGAGCGTCACGCCGCGTTCATCATGGTATTGAACAATGGTTCCGGGTTTGGGGATGGGGGGGATGGTGTATTTTTTCATGATGACTACGGAGCCGTCCGGAATGGAAGGTTCCATAGAGTGGCCGTTCACGCGCAGCAGGTATTCCCCTTTTTCCAGTTCACGGTATAGCCGGATGTCCTGCGGGATGGTGTCTCCATCCGCCAGGTTGCCGGCGGCAATGTTGCCGATAATTTGTCCCTGGGCTTCCAAGGGGGGGGCTGTGAATGTTTCTACTGGGGTAAATTTCTTACGAGCGGCTTCTTTTTCTTTGGCGGCGTTTTGAATGGCTATATCCGCAAACTCTTTGAGCGCGTTACGAAAGGCGCTGTTGATAAACTCCATGAACGTTTGCTGGGTGGCGGTCATGGCTGCGCTTATTACCTCCCATTCCTCGTCCGTGAAATCAAGTTCTACCTGGGGAGAAATGGGAGAGGTTTTTTCCGCCATAAGACGCTGAATGATGAGGAGGGCTTTTGAGGGCACAGGACGAGCCGCGCTTAACCAGTTGTCAACTTGCCTTTTGTTAACACCGCACTGCTCTGCAAGCCATTCACGTGACTTCCTAGAGGCTTTGAGCCATTTTTTGATGTCGTTCTTACTTGGCGTCATGCGTTGATAATACAGCATTTTGGTGATATGTCAATATTCTCTTTGATAGGATATTCAGCAAATGCGGAAAATATTTCTTGAAAAATGTCAGCATATACGGAATATTGTATTCATCAAACGCAACACGCCATGTACTCAATCATCAAATTCAGCGAAATGGAGGACGGCATCAAGAACTGTCTGCTGGCCTATGCCGAGCAAGGAATACGTCCCAAAGAAGTAATGAAGTCCCTTCTTATCCGAGAAGCTCAAAGGCGTGGGTTTGTACTAACCCCGGCCCACGATCTCCCCCGCCCGAAGAACCCCAAGAAGCCGGCAGCCTAATGGAAGAAGCTCTGATCGAAGAATTGAAGCTGCTCGGCTGGCACGAGCTTTAACAATGAAAATATTATGACTTATCCGGAAACAGAATTTTTCAGCTGCGTCACGCTGGCGCGTATGTATGACTCCTCAAGGGACGAGATAAAGAAAATGGTTTCAGATCTCAAGGGAAAGGGGCATGTGATTGAGGTGATGAACTGGGGGAAACAGGGAAAGATGAAGGTGCACGGCAAGCAGTTCCGGGTTGCCCTGTTGAGAGAGTACGGAGCGAAATGAACAGATTTTACAGCGAATACCAACGTCAGAAGAAGGAGAAGACGAAAGGGGGCTGCGGCATGAAGAGTTTTTTCAAATTTCTGGGAGCCTGCTCCTTTGGTTTTTCCGCTGTAAGCCTGTTCTGGCTGGCGGTGGAAATAGACAACGCCGAGCTGCAGGCCGGCAAGAGTCCGCATTCCGGGTTTTGCCCGGAGTCTCCCACCCCCCCCATGAAAGCTTTTGACGGTTTATCAAAACCGTCCCGCCCTCACGGCATGAGGAAGCAATAACCAATAGAAAATACATAATATAATGATTACAAGTAATATTGATGCAGCATCGGAACCTGTCCAGGCAAAGCCTTTCGATACGGGCGACAGGGTGATGTTAAATTCCCAGCTTATCATCACTATGCCTAATCGCGGCAGAACCTACCGTTTTGCCCCGGAAGACGAGTTTATTGTCGTCCGTCGCAAAGATGAGAGAATTTTCTATGTCGCCTTCATCAAAGCTCCCTGGCTGGGCGTTTTTGAGTTGGATGACGAAGGATTCTCCCTGTCCGAAGAAGACTAGTGATTCCTTCCCGCCTCCACCCGGGGCGCGTCGATTGATTCTGACAGACAAGGTAAAATAGTAATAGTTAATTGATAATAAATAAAAATAGAAGAAATACGATTATGATCGCTATGAATACAGCACTACTGACAAACGAAGAACCCCTCTCCCGCTGCAACGGGAAAGGGGCGGATGTTGTGAATAATGGCAAGACGACTGATCCTATCATTGCTCACAAGCCAGTAAGTACGACAGACGGGAAGCCCTGTCAACCGGCAAAGGCTGCCAGGACAGTCCGAAAACCCGCCGCCCCCAGGAAGAAGCGGTATGATGAAGAGGATTTGGTAGCTTTCGGAGAGAATGCCTGCATGCTCCGGGGTGCGGCCGAAGCCATTCTGGATATGTTCCACGCTTTATTCTATGCCGATGACGACCAGGAAGAGGTGGTCAATGGCGTGAAGGAAGCCTTCAAGGATGCTGCCATCCTTCTGGAAAATGCGGCGGATGCGTTTGAAGGAGAAATCCCTCTCAAGGTTTTAGATAAGAGGCGGAAGACCTTTTTTGCCCTGACGGAAATTGAAAATTCCGATATGAGCGCCCTTGCTGCGTTCACCGCCATCAACAGCGGGGGCTTCCGGTGGGATGAAGGAAAAGTTCACATAAACCAGACACGCTATTCTATGGCGACAGAACTGCTTGGCCGCGCGCTGGAAAGTGCCAAGAAGTCCTTCTACCTTGCCGAAGACGCAACCTCCAATCCCGCTCTTGCCGCAACACTTGCTTCCATGAAAGGAGGGGTGAGGTAATGAAGGTTGTTACCTTGAGGGTTCCCATCTGTGACAATTATTGGGATGTCGCGGAGATAACCAACGATGAACAGGGTTTTGCCTCCGAAGAAGAGTATCTTGCGTACCTGGCATTGAAGGGTATTTGTTCCTCTTTTCAAGATGAAGATACCGTCCATCAAATGAGTGATTATTTCAAGGAATTGGTACGCATGACTTATAACAAGGAGCTTGCCGGGGAAACCCGGCAAGATTCCAAGGAAGGTCAATGCGAAGGCTGCATCTGTGCGGATTGTTGTGAATGCTCACGCGGAATAACCGACATGTACACTCCCAAAAAAGGAAGGAGGGACCGGGCATGACGCCTGAAGATATGGAGAAAAAACGCCGGATATGGAGAGATTACAAGCTCCGCAAAAAGGCAGGGCTCACGAAGACCCAAGAGCAAGCCGAACGAGAGTCCATGGCGATTTTGCGTGCCAATCAGGCGGCCGAAGCTGCCAGAAAGAGGGAGGAGGCCGCCAGGCGGAAGAGGGAGAAGGAGAAAAGGGCGGCAGAAGAACTTGTTGCTCAAACCGAGCTTGAAACCCTTAATCGTGTTTGCGGAACCCGTTTTTGTTATGGCCAGTGTGTTCTGGTAACGTGCGGCAGGAGAGCCCGTGTGAAGGGAGCTACTCCCAGTAGGTTGCTGGTGCATCTTTTTAGCGGGGAAGTTTTGTTGGTTTCCCCCCATGATGTATGGTCCATGGTGGAGTTGAGCAAGCAGGCCGTGTTCGAGTTTGAAGAAGCTCCTGGGAAGATCTCTAAGAGCGGTTCCGTGGACGGGGCCGGACGGGTAAGGCACATGGTAGCTCCAGGTGGTTATGTTTGAATAAGAGAAGAAAGGAGGAGAAAAGTGAAATCCACCTACATTGACCAACCAGGCCGCGGCATCCGTGCTGGAATTGAAAATGAGACAGCTTGTTTTCCTATGGAAACACCAGAACAGGAAGAGCGCCGTTTCATTCAGGAGCTTTGCCGCATCAAGGGGGAACTGGGGCGTACAGGCCGCTACGGCGTGTATTTTGACCTTACATGCCCGGAAGTAGAGTTTTGGGTAGAAGAGTTCGGCAAGCCGGGTTTTCTGCTCCACGTCAAACACCAGGACGCCGGCACGGTGCTGGATTACGTCCGCAAGAGGTGTGCGGAACTGCATTTAATCGAACAATGGCATCATCAAGAGTAATACGAAAAGGGTTGCGTTCTTCAGACGTGGTCGGACAACTTTCTTTCAAGGAAATTTGGCTTTATGAAGGCTTGTTGTTCGAGGCGGACGACTACGGTTTGTTTGAGGCCCGCAGCAAGAGTCTTCGCCGGGATATTACGGGAGAAAAGGAAGATGAATTCACCGTGGAGGAGGTAGAAGCCTTTCTTCAACACGCGTCAGATCTTGGCCTGGTGATTCTCTACGAGGTGGAAGGAAGGCGCTATGGATGGGTACAGAAGTTCCGCCAGCAAGTCAGAGCAAAACGGTCCCTTTTCCCTCCGCCTCCTGGATATGTAATCCGTGATAAGAAATTGATTGCAGTTGATAAGCACATGCGCAGCACATGCTTATCAGGTGATAATCAAATGATGGACAAAAATGAAGAAAACGCCTCTGTCAGTGAGTTAGGCGAAATGCTTAGCACATGCACAACAAATGATAATCATCTGCCAGCAAATGTACACTTAGACGAAGACGAAGACGAAGTAAAAGACGAAGACGAAGCACCCCCCCTTACCCCCTATCCATGCACCGTGGAGGAAGTCGAAGCTCATTTGCAGGCCGCGGCTTTTGCGGGGCGTGTGCGTTTGGCTCCCGACCAGATACCGGACTGCGCCACGGCCTACTGGGGAAGCAGGGACGCCGTCAACTGGACCCGCAACGGCATCCCCGTGACCAAATGGCAATCCGACGCCATCAGCTTCGCCACCAGCTACGCCCTCAACCATCCGCCGCCTCCTGAAAATGGAAATAGCGACCCCTTCGATCCAAGATTTAGAAAAAACATTTAACCATCAAAAAGAGAAACCATTATGCAACTTACAGAAACACAACTCAACGCCGAAAAGACCGTTCTTGGCAACTGCATTGACGGAGCCGACAAGGTGGCCGCCCTGATCGAACAGGGCTTCACGAAGGCTCATTTTGTCCTTCTGGCCCATCAGAAGGTCTGGAGTGCCTTTGAGACTCTGGCCAAGACTCCAGAAAAGGTCAATATCACCGACCTGATCCAGCACCTGGAAGCCGCCGGCGAGCTTGAATCCGTAGGAGGTCACGCCGGGCTTGTCGAGCTTTCAACCAGCTTTGCCTACCATTTCCAGTTCGAGCCCTCCGTGAAGATTCTGGTGGAAGCCAAGAAGAAGCGGGATGTGGAATCCCTGTTCATTTCCGGGCTGGAAAATCTTCAAAACCCAACCCTGACCAAAGACGAAGTGCTGGCGGAAGCCGAAAAGGTGATGTCCTCCTTACGGGAAAGTTACGGAGTGGCCCAAGTGGCGCGCATGGCTGATGGCACACAGAAGGTGGTGGAAGGGTTGGAGTTTCGCATCAAGAATCCAGGACAGACCAAGGGGCTTCCTACCGGCTACCCCTCCCTGGACAGGATGCTGGACGGCTTACAGAACACGGCTATGGTGGTCATCGGAGCCCGGCCGGCCGTGGGGAAGACTTCCTTCATGACCAACATTCTGTACAATCTGGCCGCCGAAGGGGTGCCAGTAGGCATGTTCTCCCTGGAAATGTCCAAGGAGCAGTTGCTTGAACGCACGCTTTTTGGCATGTCCAAAATCAATGCGGCCAATCTGCGCCGAGGCATCAAGCTGACCAAGTGGCAGCAGGATGCATTCACCAACGCGGTTCGCAAGGTAAGGAGCCTGCCTTTCTTCGTGGACGACCGGGGAGCCTTGAGGATTGACCAGATCCAGGCGACCGCCCGGCGTATGGTGGCGGACCACGGCGTGAGGTGCATCGGCGTGGATTACCTGCAGCTTGCCAATCCCACCGGACGCCAGTCTTCCCGGGAACGGGAGGTGTCGGAGATTTCCGCCGGCCTCAAGGCTCTGGCCAAGGAACTCAATATTCCGGTGATCGTGCTTGCCCAGTTGAACCGGGAAGCGGAGAAACGCGCCGGGAAGGAAGCCGGGGTTCCCCGTGTGTCCGATTTGAGGGATTCAGGGTCTATCGAACAGGACGCTGATCAGATATTGTTGCTCTACAGGCCTTACGTCATGGACAAAAACGCAGATCCGGCAGAGGCGAAAATTATCGTCGGCAAGAACCGTTTCGGGGAGATTGGTTACATTGACCTGAAATGGGACGCTGCCGCCACGACTTACAGGGAGGTTTGATATTATGAATAATAAATCATCTGATAACAAGAATCTATTGAGGAACATTATACATCGGAAAGTGAGTCCGTCGCAGCTGCTTATTCTGATGGAAATCCGAGACCATCCGGGCAGAATGTCGCGGGAGATTGCCACCCGTTGCCATTTGGATCCCAGTAATGTGTCTCACCGGTTGGATTACCTGGTACAGTCCGGCGACGTGATCAGAACCGGCACACGGCCTTGCGTGTTTTATATCAGCAGGCAGGGACGTGATTTTTTAGAAAGCTTTGAATACTCAAAGCCAACAGGTTGATTCATCCGGCAAGAAGTATTGATTCTCACCAAATTGACGCGCTGAAAACCAGGAGGGTAAAATATTGATATGAGAAGGAAGGATAACAAAACCAAAGTGACCGAGAAGAAGAAGGAGTTTGCGAGGCTTCTGGTCGCGGAGAAGTTGTCCAAAGCGGACGCCTATCGTAAGGCATACAATCGCAAGGACATGAGTAACGACGCGGCCAGTAAGGCAGCTTCCCGTTTGTCCAAAGATGATGAAGTTTTGCGAATGATTGACGAATTAAACGCCCAGCTGAACAAATCAGCCGTGCTGACCAGGCAGCAGCGCATGGAATGGCTGTCCCGCGTGGTGACGACTCCCATCGGCAATGTTGATAGCGCATCCGATCTCTGCCAAGAGGTTTCCATGGACGAAACCGGGGCGAAATTTAAGATGCCCTCAAAAATTGCCGCTATTGCCGAGCTTAACAAGATGGATGGCGCATACACTCCGCAGAAGATGGAAGTGGATGCGGGCGAGAAGTTTATGGCTATCCTGTCCTCCCTGCCTTTTGATCCTCCCGTGAAGCAGGGATAAAAACATTGATTCTCGCCAACTTGCATTTCCCGTGTTTTGTGGCTCATGATTGAGCCATGTTAAATTTCCTGGGAATGACACGCCATTTGTCCACGACGGCAGGCTATGCCAAGCGCATAGGCTGGCTTTTGTTCGAGGATGTGACGCAATCTCCGTTCCCGGTAACAGGAGTTTCTTTCACAGGTGTGGTGAAAACGGAACAGGGAGATCTGCCTATTGCGATTGAACACGGCGAGCAAGAGCATTGTTTGGCGCTTACTATCCCTGCCCTGCCTGTTGGACGCTGGCCATATGCCGTCCACGCACAAGACGAGTCCGGAGAGGATTTGAGGCTGTTTTCCGGTTATATTGGAGCCGTGGATTCCGTGGCTCCTATTGAGTCGTCCACGGTGTACGATATTCCCGTAATGGGTATTACGATACCTATTGAGGCAAGTAAGACGATCAAGGCCCAGTGGCTGTCCAACACGGCCTCCATTATCGCGGCCCAACAGGCGCAACAGAATGCCAACACATCCTCCACCAATGCGGAAACGGCGAGCCAGGCAGCCAAGACGGCAACAGACGCGGCAGCCACCGCTGCAGGACGGGCCGAAGAGGCGGAAGGCTATGCAGGGTCTGCCTGGGCCTCCAAAAGGGCTGCCGCCGATTCCGCGACCGCTGCCGGCACATCCGCAGCTGACGCAGCCCGTGACGCTAAGAGCGCCAATGACGCGAAAACGGATGTGGAGTCATTGGCCGCCACCTGGCCGGAAACGGTCAGCGACGGGGAGAAAAAAATTGTTGAAGCCAGGAATGAGGCTGTTGCTGCCATTCAGGACAAGCAAGCGGCGGCCGTGCTTGCCGTAGGTCGTGCCTCACAGACCGCGCAGCAGAATATAGCCAGCGCGCAAAGTACCGCTGTTCAAGCCGTCCAGACAGCACAGACGGAAGCGGTGGGAGCGGTTACACCACTTGTCCAGCGA
>OGRF01000150.1_pt1 | contig 67358 bp, 69 predicted proteins | sample 1553381 | NCBI WGS metagenome assembly OGRF01 (sample SAMEA2580060, study PRJEB22360) | human gut metagenome | biome: human gut; feature: human-associated habitat; material: faeces | place: Denmark | collected 2008/2010
CTTTGTTTCATTCATGGAAAAACTATGGTGTGGGTGTATTGCCTAATAATCATCCCAATTGGAATTATAAATATCAGGTTAGTTTTGTTTTGATGAATGAAAAAAAGGAAATTGTATTTCTTTATACAGAACCGGAAGCAGAACCTTCCGAATGGTTGAAGGGAATATCATACAATTATTTGAGTCGGTTTAATATTCCGGCAGAATTGCAGGGAAAGTATACCTTATGTGTCGGCTTGACTGACAAGACAAAAAATAACGAAGCGGCTATTGATCTGGCTGTGTCTGGGAATTTAAAAATAGGGAAATGGATATTTGTGGTTGAACTGGAGTTGTAATGTGTGTACTTGGCATTTTTGCACCAATTAATAAAGAAGCTTCTGACTGATTATCAAAAAATAAGGACTTTCTCTATATCTGTACCCAGTAAATCCAATATGTTTAGGGATATTCTTTCAATAGTACAAAATTATACAACCTATTCAAGTTAAATTATTGCTAATCAGTTAGTTTTTGTATCTTTGGATATCCCTCAAAAAAGAAAATTAAGAATATAAATTAGTGGAAAATAAAAGTGCAATTCTGATTATTGATGGATTGCACTTTTTATTACTTTTCTAAAGACATTGTTTCTTCACATATAATTTGAGATTATGAAAATAACGTTTTCATATTTCTCCTGTCTTTTCATTATCGGATGTACACATCAATCCAACCAAGGAAAATCGTTATAGAAAGCAGCAATGCAGATGCAATTCGTGTAAGTGCCGATACTTTAGCGTATGAATATACTGCATGGGCCTTTATAAACAAATCTGTTCCCATATTTCTCATTAGCCATATACTGCTCAATCAATTTACATAATGATGTTCAAACCACCTGTATTCATCTTCCTCAAATAGTGCTAAAAAAGAGAATTCTGATAGCCAACTACCTGACTATCAGAATTCTCTTTGGAGCGGCAAACGGGATTCGAACCCGCGACCCTCAGCTTGGGAAATTTAAAATTAAAAATATAACAAATTGATTATAACACATTTAAAAACCAATTGTTTTTTATTGTGACGTTTTTGTGATTATACTACATTATTTTCTTTGATTTGTGAAGATAAATATTGCTTCTCTCTTTCGCAAATAAGAACACAAAAAAAGCACAGCAGCCGTTCAATCCACGCCCTACTCTCTATCCCATTTTCCCGAAAAGACAATAACAAAAACGAAATACAAAAAGAAAACTATATTAATTAGTTATAAGAAGCCAATGTTGAAACAAAAACCAATCTTCTTAAAAAATTGCCATTAATACAATATTTTTTACTTGCAGAATGAATGAAGAGAATTAATAGAACGGCAAGACTGGCGAGTTTGTATATTTATTGACATGAAACGAATGTTGTGGAATGGGATCGGAAAAACAAGTATAAAACAGATAGCTTTTATAGGTTTCTACTGCCTGAGATATTTTTCCGGGGATTTTTGAGATTTTATTTGATTTTGTTTTACATTTCTACTTTTAGAATACTTCTGATTAGCCCTTGTCAGATCCTTGATGATTGTTTCATCAAACACTTCTGAATATATCTCTGTTGTCTTGACCGATGTATGCCCCAAGAGTTTTTGGACGGTGGTTATCGGAACGCCTTGATGTACCAACAGAGTAGCACAAGTATGACGACTTGTATGGTAGGTAAATTTCTTGCTGATACGCGCCATTCTTCCCAATTTCTGCAATGTCCGATTAGTGTCCGAATTGCAACCTAATGCAGCCAGTTGTTCGATGCTGTCGTACTTCCGCATTATGCCCAGTGCCTTTCCGTTAAACAGCAGATATAGCGGAATATTGAGTTTCACACCTGTTTTGACGCTGTTTAGGACCAGCCATTCCTTTCCGTCAACTGTTACGAGATTTTTATAAGTCAATTGCTTGAAATCAGAGAATCTCAATCCGCAATAGCAGCAGAAGAGAAATGCGTCCAGTATATGCCGGCTGTTGTTCTTCCTGTCCGGCAGTTCAAGATTCTCCAGCTTCTCCAAGTCTGCGGGCATCAGGAAGTTATGTTCCTTCTTCTCTTTCTTGATCTTGAACTTACGGAAAGGGTATGCCTCCTGTAATATATAACCTTCGTTTATTGCTTCGTTAACCAAGGTACGCAGTATTCTCATGTGTTTTCCTACCGTGTTTACCTTCAATCCTTTGTTGCGCAGAAATGCGTCAAACTCCTTTAGAAACGTATAGTTTATATCGGTAAACTCTATCACGTTCCGAAATTCCTTCAAAGTGGCTACCGTACCCAGCATATTATCCTTGGTTCCCGGTTTTCTATCAGAATTCTCTATCGCTTGTATTGCAAATTTTAAAAACGACACAACTGGTTTAATTCCCTTTTTTACAGCCTCCTTTAACGTGGAAAGGTTTGATTCAAGCCCTCTTTTCCAGTAGCTAAGTTCTATAGCCTGCAACTCCAGTATCTTCTCGTATAGCATTGCGTTAAGCTCATTCGATTGCGGATGGTTAATTACTTGAGCGCCATCCTTACTCCAACACTCCGGCTTTAGATAAACATTGGTTTTAAAATATACCTTTCTCTGATTCAAATAGGCTTCTATTTGGACTAGGGCTGTCCCTTGTCGATTTAACTTGTTTTGTCGGTTATAAACCAAACGGTATCTGATCTTCTCTAACATATTCAACTTTTTGTTTTAAAGTTAAAAAAAAAATCTTCTGTATTTACAAAATAAACCACAAAAAATGCTTCTGGGAGAACTGATTGGTGTTGCTACGAGTGAAAAAGATGGATTGATGCCATCAATTCAAAGAATGACCACTTCATATCAAAAAGACCAGCAGAAGTATTGTAAAATTGCCGAATTTAGAAATCGTTTAACAGGAATATCAATGCTTATTTCAGTATTTAAGAACCATGAAAATTCATCTCCGTCTGTTGTTTTATTAACAGGATATAGCGATGATCTATCCGTTAATTCGATAAAAAGAGGAACCTATTTAACTAATGTTTATTATCAAAAAAAAGAGAACAAAACCATTGTTTATGTAAAATCATCAGCATACGTGTATATCAGTACATTGTGCATTGGCATGAATGGGTCGCTCAAACTAAGCCATGAAAACAATCTAGATTTACCATCCGACGCAATCGAAATTCCTATATCTTGACAAGAATTTAGCAATATTTGAGAGCTGGGAGGACTGATAGGGATAAATGATTCGTGGTTTAGGAGTAGAATTCCTATATTTAAAGGAGATGTTGAAACGTTAGTAGTATCAGGAATATATGGAATAACACCTGAGTCTATTAACAATCCTATAAATGGCTATGGAATTTTATCCGTATTTTCGGTTGGAAACAATTCACGGGTTATGTACTTACTAATATCAGTAAATGGAGCGACATTTATTAGGGTGAAGTATGATAATAGTGATAGTAAGTGGAAAAAATTAAGTTTGGCTTCCTAGACTAAATTTGCTCTAGAAGTAATTGGCGAACCGTATCTTTGACATGGATTAAAACGGGTGGTCCGGTACAAGCCGGTGCCACCCGATCCTGATATGCACAACGCCATGTGCGGTGCAAAGGTAATCCATGTTTCTAAGAAGCCAATACAAAAGACCTAAAATCTCCCCATTTCCCATCATAATTACGGCGGAAACCAACAACATCCTCACCTAGACGGAATGTCATTTGAATGACATATCCTTGTCCATCGTTAAAAACTATCATTATGGAATAATTTGAAACAACACTAATTCCGTCTCGTCCGAATACATGATACATTCCGCTTGCAGTTGCACTATTTACCTCTTCGTCTGTACTTAATATACCTTTGGGCATAAACGGAAACAGCTTCAAACTGTTCATTAGTCCTCCCAGCTCTCAACTTATGCTATTATTCTGTTGCAATTTGTTGCCAATTACTCCAAGTTTCTCCACTTTCGGAAGACCGCCTACTATAAATAGTAAAATAATTTAAAGAATATGCTATCTGAACAACATAATACCTCCATGAAATTACAATAAGAACAAACCAGTCTGTAATTGGCAAATTATCTAATCTATTATTTAAAATACCATATACACCGGGTACAATTGCTTTATTTATATCTGACAAAATCTGTTCCCTTTCCATGAATGGAAACAGCTTCAAACTATTCATCAGTTCTCCCAGAAGTGGATTAATCAGGTGTAGGTGTAATTATTTCACCTGTAATATTGGAAAAATCAGAAAAGTCTATTGTTAAGAAATTCGGTCTTGTTCTTCTAACTAATGATACCTTATACGAGATGAAAGAATCATCCGACTTAGGTAACACATACAATTTACTATTTGCATATTTAAAATCGCACCAATGCATCCCCATATATTTTATTTCTATGTTTTTAGATCCAGTAGGTATTGACATCACTCTATAAAATGCAGTATTAGCTCCCGAATAGACATATATTTCTATCAACGAAGAAGAAGTATATAAACCATTAGAATCAGCTTTATAGTCAATAATCAGACCTTTTCCTCTTTCTATATCAGTTACTGCAAATATTTTACTCATTAATCCATTCTTATTAGCCGTAGCTGTACCTATCAGTTCTCCCAGGACTTTCGCGGCAGCCGAAGAAGATGTTAAAGTTGGGTTCTTGGAACCGTCCAAAGTACGGAGCCAAGAGAAGGTGTCGGACTGGGGCAACTGGTCCTCAAACTCATCTGTTCCGGCTGCCGCAGCGGCAGCAAATGTTGATATTTCTGATGCAGCGGAAACAATCCGTGCGGAAACTAATTCTGTCATCTCATCGACGGTCACCTGTCGTTCGTTGCCGTTTTTATCCACAGCTTTAAAGCCAACTATATTATTCAAGTCCATAATGCAAATTTTAAAATTAAAACAAATACTTCACCCATGCAAAATAATTACTGTTCTCAATATAATTCGGATCATCCTCGTTGGAATATGCCTCCCTCTCAAACGATACCGTCTTATACGCCTTGCCGGCATCCTTCAACCGTACCGCCATGACCAGCCACTCCACACCATACCAGAGATAGAATGCCAGCCCGGCCAGTACCAGCCACCAGGCGGAAAGGTCAAAACACAACAGTAAGATCCAGATAACTGTACCGGTGGCAACTGCCATCTCAACCCATTGACGGGCGTGGGTACACTCATGGTTTCTCACTTTCTGAGTGATTTTCTCTTCCGGTCGCTTGCTTAAAACAAACGGACCGATTGTTATCGTATGGCAAGAACTGAACGCAAGCAGCACCTTTGCCAGAAGGTTGTTACAATATACCTTTTTCATGTTGTTCCTCCTTTTTATCTAAATAATCATTCAAAGAATCAGCCAGCAGACCGGGCAGCATGGAGGTGGAGCGTCTTATGATATCCACCTCTTCTTCGTCAATCTCGACACCTTCAGCAGTAGATTTGAATATCTTCTCAGCAAGGAGATGCGCCTTCAAACCCGCTACGTTCTTGTATATCCAGTCACCGTAGGCCTCAGTGATGTTGTTGGCTATCAGTTTTTCTTTCTTAATCCCGTCGTAAATAGGAAATTGTGCAAAATTTATTCTCATACTTTAATATTTTAAATGTTATAAATCCACCCAGGTACTTCCTCCATTCATTGACTTGCGAATTCCGTTTCGCCCGACTGAAAAAATATAACTTCCACATCTTACATACAGAGTATCATCCGCTGTTGAAACATCTCCGGTTGATGATACTGTTATACTTCCACTTCTAATTACTGTATCCAAAATACCTTGGTATAAATGTCCGTCTATTGACTGGAACCGTTCGTATTTCATTTCAAATTTGTCGTATTGCAGCAACAAATTATCAACATTTACAGCCGACATATTAGTGCTGCCGATAAAATTATTACCGATATTGAATCCGCCAATTGTCCCCTTTGTCGCTATGATAGTCCCGGTGATATTCGCTTTCTGACAAAGAATCTCTCCGGTCTTTGTGTCCATCCTCAGATTAGGCTGGCCGTTAGTGCTGTCCTGTGACTGCATGATACCGTAAGGTGCCCCGTCCGATGTGTATCCGTTCAACTTGAACATAAATCCGGCTATGTTCGCCTTATCAGCAAGGAATATGTCGGTTACCAGACTTTTGTATTTCTGCATGGCTTCCCAGTTGGAATCTCCGTTAGCGGATGTAGGAGCCGCTGATACAGAACTTCCATAGTTGCGCACAAGAAAATTGTAATAAACTTCACCTATTTTGTGAATGATCTTGTCACGCTGTTTTGCATTCCATACGTATGTCTGTCCGGAAGCCCATACACCTCTGTCATAAGGGAACGCACCCGTAGCTCCTGTTGCTCCTATGGAACCATCATTTGCAACACCCACACCCTTCTCGGCCACATAATTGTCATTCCAAGCAGCAGCATCGGAAGCTGATTTATAAGCCCGGACGGCAAACTGGGTGTATCCGGCTGTCGCAGGTACGGATATCTGGCTGTTCAGTGTCGCACCTACATGAGCCAGCCAGCTTCCGTTGTATTTGCGTGCAGCCAGATAAAGCGTGCTGCACGTGCTTACATTGCCTGCCACATTCTGTTTGCAAGTGACAAGGAATCCAGACGGGGATGGCGTGCCTGTTGAAGTGAAGTTGATCACGCTGACAGGACTGTCCAGCCAGTAGGATGCCGACGGTCCGACGGGGGCAACCATCTCCTGCCAGTCCGCATGTACCGTCCGGTTCGCAGATCTGCCGGCGAGGATGTATCCGCCGTCTCTTTTCCTGCGGAGTCTGCCGTTTCTGAACTTGGCGATTTTAATAGGAGGGTTGGAGGTTTCAACCTTGCTTAAGTAAGATCCTCCGGCAAACGATACTGTACTGTTCTTGGCATACGGGGTATTGGCGGATTCCCAATGACCTGCGGCTGTGATGCTCTCACCGTCAGCACCGTCCTTACCGTCAGAAAGCATGGGAACGGTTTCAATATCCACTATCTGGTCATTCACGTAAAAGATAAACTTCAATGTCTTCGTAAAGTTTCCGCTTGATATGGCTGTATTGTTGTTTATGGTAGTTTCTGCTCCACCGTCTATGCTGTATTTCAATGTACCGTCCGTTGTGGTGGATATCACGCCACCCACTGACTTTTGCCTGTAACATGATACGGAAGACACGCTGTAGTTCCCGTTCTTGTCCTTGCTTACAGAAGTGGCAGAAACGATTATACTGTATAGCACGGCATCTGAACCGTCCGCACCTCCACGGACCCCGGCTACAGTGAATGACAGATCACGGGAATACTGCTGCCCGTTCTTTGTAGCCCTGATTGTGATCTTCACCGTGTTTGTCGCAGCAAGAGTAGCTCCGGCAGATACCGATATTGTCACCACTCCCGTATTCTTGTCTGTCGCACACAGTAGATTTGTGTCAGGTGTACAGGTGATGCTGTCAAGGGTGAGCTTTTCCGTTCCATACCACATGCTGACAGTTGTATTCCAAGTCTGTGAGGACACGACCTTCCCGTCCGAAGTAAGGGCTGCATTGACCATCTCGTTATCGAAGTCCGCCATGATGGCATTCTCTCCGTCCTTACTCCAGCGATGCACCACGGCAGGATCACTGAACTCAGACCATACGCCGTTTTCCTTAAAACGTGTACAACCCCATTCAACCTGATGGTCTATGTCCGTACCAAGATAATTATCCGTCCAGCCTTCCGGAACATAACCATCTTTCTGCTGACTGTCCGGCTTTTCAGGGGTGTTATCTATGATATTGCCTCTTGTGTATATATACTCATAGCCCTTACCGTCTTTCCCGTCCGATATCATAAGCTGCCATCTTCCGTCCTGATAGATGTAGGTGGCGCGGTCAGTTGTGTTACGGTATGAATCACCGTTTTTCGGGTTGGCTGGAGCCGTGGCAAATTCACCAAGGAAAGTGATGCTCTCGCCTTTCAGTTCACGCCCGTCAAGAAGCATGTCCCAGTCTTCGTTAACCTCCCAGTCGGCAGGTTTCCCAGCAAGATAATAACCACCGTCCTTCTTTCTTAAGAAATTGCCGCCTTTGATACGCAATATTCTGATGGGAGGATTGGAGGTTTCCACCTTGGATATAAAGACACAGTTGGCAAGAGTGACCATTGTATTGGCACTATATGGTGTGTTGGCGGATTCCCAATGTCCACCACCGACTACAGACAAGCCCGGATCACCTTTATCACCTTTGTCCACTTGTTTCAGCCATGCCGAATTAGTCTCTGATGGTTCGGTTGTCGTTCCGTTATCATCAACACACAACCACAAAGCCCCGTTGTGTGACACCTGGTTATAGTAGGCGTACTTACCTGCGGTCCATTCACCTTTGTACAACGGAACACGCACTGTCTGTCCGGTGATCTCATCCACCTGAAAGATAAGCCCGGTCATGATAATGTTTTGAAGAACGGCCGAGTAATTGTCCGCATTAATACCGGCTACAGTCATGCCTTTTTTCTTGCCGAACCACGCAGGCATCTGCGCCGGCTCCGGGTCCCAAGTGTTGGCATTGTCAAAGAATGTAATACAGTTGTTTCCGTTGACTGAATCAATAAGTATATAAGTCTGACGTTCCGGGTCCGTAAAGTTACCTGTTTGTGCCAATACCATCTGCTCGGCAGGTTTCCAGTCAGAATGCCCCGGACGGGGAATGACAGTAAACTTCTTGGCAGTATAATCTGCGGCAGTCACACGGAATTTCATTTCTTCAAAACCGTTCAGTTTGCCTTCGCTATTTTTAGTCACAAAATAGGTGGTAAGGATGTCATCAACAAACTGGCTCAATCCGTCCGCATCTGTCAGATCGGGAGCGATGGTGTAGGTTCCATCGCCGTTATCCACGTATGACAATACGGTACAACCACCACCGGGGGAGTTTACCATACGTCCTTTGAAATAGGTTGTACGGTTATAAGCTATTTCAGGAACAAACAAACGCTTACGAAATACACCGCTTTCCATTTCAAGATTGCCCTTTTCGTCTATGTATCCACCTGATACACCAGTAACGAAATCACCGAACTTGGCATATTTCTTAATCAAGACTCCGCCCAGTAAGGATAACAAGTACTTAGTGGAATCCGCCACGTCCTTCCGCAAGAATATCTCTTTCAGCTTCTCCGCACTGTTCTCTATCTCAGTCATTACACGCAATGCGCTCATCACATCCTCATCGGTGTAGGTGACATCCTTGTCACCCTGCTTTACGATGCGGTTTATCAGATTTCCTGCTATCTTAAGACCTTTGAGGTAATTAATGATCCCTTGCGCATCATCATCGTTCAATGCGGAAAGGAACCAGTCAAGCACAGGCGTATTCTTATCCAGCGTGTATGCAGATGTGGCATGGTCGGCGTTAGTGACATCGCCCCCTCCGCCACCACTGCCGCCACCGCCGTTCTGCTTTATCTCTTCAACCTCAATGGAGATCTTGCTAAAGTTGCTGTTGATGCGGTCTGCCGTTTCGCTCCAAGTTCCTGTTTTGTTTATTGTATTAAGCTCCATATATCCTGTTCCACTTTTACCATTCCGCATCCGGATGCACTTCAACGGACAGATGATTCATTATTCTGATGATTAGGTCTCGTATCATAATATATATTTTGAGTGTTACTGATAACTTTCCGGGTTACTCTACCAGGGTTGTAATTTCAAAAGGGTTGCCTACAGCCGCTTTGACAGCGCGTATTATCAATGCAAAGTTCTCCTCATCTACAGGCGTACACAATTGTTCCCTGTAATCTCCCCTTCCTTGAGATATTCTATAGCTACAGTCTGCGATATCAAGATTGTATATTTTCGCCATAAACGACTGGAATAAAGTTGCGGCAACCAAATATCTTGTTATGCCAAAATCCGCATGAATGGTATCACGAGTAAAGTCATTCTTGTTCTTCCAGTTCGCCACGTTGTTCATAAACGGATAAGTATCAGAAACGGTAGTCAAATCGGTAATAGTTTCAGCCTCCTGAATAGTTGGGATTGCAGGTGAAGCGGAAGCATAATTTGTAGACTGTCTTAGTTGTGTGACAGTTCTTGCATTCTGAACCGCTGTTCCGGATGGAATGATGAATTTGACATCCGGGCAATTGGATATGCAGTCCTTGTAGTTTTTGGCAATATTACGCCACATACCCAATTGTCTTTCCTTTTGGTTGTTTCCATAACTCAACCAGTGATCATCATCTGCACCATTGGGGCCGTGCGACTCGGAGATTGTATGATAAATGCTGAACGCCCAAGTCATGTTCATACAGAATACAGGATTACTATAGAGACAGGCTTTTTTACACAAGTCGATCAATTCTTGTACTATGTTCCTTGTTATTTGTCCATCTTCTCCTTTTTCCCAAAAAGAGGATTGGTCCTCATAAGGGGATTGATAAGCCCCGTTTTGCATGATGATGAAGTCCCACGCTTCATCAGCCAACAACCAGTCCATCAAGACTGTGTCATTTGCCGGTGCAGGTTCCCCTTCATCCGTTATATCAGAATCAGGCTCGCTGGACCATTTTCCTGTCGTACCGTTATATTGTTCCCATGTCGTTGCCTGATATTTCCATTTATAATACGTAACTCCCTTATTTCCTTGAAACCTTTTCAAAAAAACATCTAAAGTGGCTGCACCTATATAAGCATTTCCCAAAATTACATTTTTGCCAAATGAAGCACAAATGTTACCTACTTCTCTGACTGTATCCACACCGAAGGATGATCCGATAAAAAGAACTTTCAGCGCTTCTTTATAGGACTGATCTTTATGTTCCATAGATTCCAACCTTTCATTCAAATCCTTGATATTGGCTTCGGTCTCATCCCTGTTTTTCTCAACTTTCTGATCCAGTTCGGATATCTGACCTTTAAGCCCGGTCTGAATATAGGGAATACCATATATTTTTAAAGATTTCATCCATTGTTCCTGATTATCCTCTGTTATTGAAGCTATACCTATATGTAGTCCTAATACTGTAGCACCATCCGGTTTAAGATACCCCCCTGTCCTTTCCTGATGTTCCACTTACCGTAGCAGTAATCTGGTTGCCATCAGAGCCAAAGAATTTCCATGTTCCCATGAAAATATTTGCATCTTCCGCATTTTTCAGATAAAGAAGTGTACCGTTCTCTATGCTGGATACATCAATCCTGCTATAAGCGTTATTTGTGGCATTGGAGATAGGATTGTCTCCCAACGTATTACCCACATAAGCATGTTTGAGCAATATTTCAAGAGTATTGCAAGGCAAATAAGGCAATTCCACACCTTCCGAAAGAGATTTGAGTTCATTTGACGTGTTATTTGCAATCTCCTTGGCCTCTTCTGCTATTTCTTTGGATTTGTTTATTTCTGTATAGGTTTCTTGTACATAATCAATTACAGGCTTATAATACAATCCCAGAATACTATATCCGGAAACGGCATTTATCTTTTCGGTTGAAGCATGTATATACATATATTTCGCAGTACCTTGAACCTGTATTTGATACCCACTATCAGCGTATCCTGATTCAACATGATCACCTTCGGCATTTGTAAACTTAACAACCAAGCCCAAATCGGCAAGTCTGACTTGATTGTGATTGGTATCTATGACACTTATCACAAATCCAGTTGGAATATCAACGTCTAGAGCTTGTTTAAATCTTAAGTAACCTTCTGTGGAATTAGGATAAATAGATTGTCCCGTACCTACCCATTGTCCGATTTCAAAATCAGATAATTTAAAAACATATCCATTGATTTCAATTTCTAATTCGGAAAGTTCTGCTGTAAGATTCTTGCGTGTTTTGGGGTTGACCACCGCATCTGTTATGGTAGCCGGGTAAATGGTTTGGCCACCCTTGGTCAGCTTATATATTTTTGCCATAATAAATCTCCTATATTTTTAGATTAGTAACTGTTTCTTCTTCCTCTTCCGGTGGCAAAGGAGGTACAAAATCACTCAGCACATCTTCATATTCATTATCCGACAATGGGAACGCCTGAATTGTATTATATGCGGCATAATCGGGATAAGATGTTATTTCCACCGTGCTTTCATCGGTTTTCCCGGTAGTCAGTACGATTCCTGTATCTTCAACGGAAACAAGATTGCAGATGCCATCCTGAAAGTCGGAATCGGATATGAAGTATTCACGTTTGACCTTCAGCATACCGGGAGAAAAACAGGGGTTGTCGAAAGCGACAAGCAGGTTGCCGTCTTCCATGCGGCTGCAACCCACATACTCATGCCCGTCAAAGGAGGCTATGAACTTTCCCTTGAACGGATTGAAGTAAGTAAACCGGAAAGGAGTATTCACATCCCCGTTCAAGTTCTTCTCTATGATCTTAAAATCGGACTGATAATTAATTCTCATAACTATAATATTGATGTTACATCGTCTATCTCCTCGGCTGTCAGGTATCCGTTCAAGTCAACACTTCCGCCACCTCCTGTCGTGCCTGTAGGACTCCATGCCCCCTTTATCTTGCATTCATATATAGGGCCCGGTATGGTATCCCCCACAACAGCCCAGTCACCTACAACAGGAGATGGAACAGCCTCTTCCAGCAATTTAAGAGTAGAAAATAATCCCTTGTTGCGGATACCGTTCTGCTTGACCTTTTCTAGTTCGGTAGAAGTCTTACTAAAGTTGTTGTTAAGACGGTCTGCCGCCTCACTCCAAGTACCTGTCTTGTTAATAGTATTCAGTTCCATATCACTTCATTTTATTTAGGCAGTTGGTTTTGATCCCATACAATCTCAGATCCTTTAACCATAATGATGCGCCCTCCCATTATCTGGGTCTGATATATATAACCGTCACTTCCTTTTTGCTCCGCGACCATACTATCCGGGCGGAAATATAATCTATCACTGCTAGAAGGATCGAACATGGAAATACTGGGAATCATCCCTCCAAGTCCGTACTGTAGGGAGATACTGAACAGTTCTTCCTCATTATAATCATACATTCTGATAGACGGTACGGAATACTCATCCTCAGGGGATATTACGATCTTGTAACCATTGGATGATATGACATTGACAGTACCACTAAACTCTCCCTCTCCTTTTATCCAGATATTGCCATCCTCATCAATTTTAAAATTGCCGTTAGGTGACTTTACATTTTTAAAGATTCCGCTTTCCGCATTGACTTCACCTCTGAACTTACCACCTAGAGCATAGATATATCCTCTCAAAAACACATCACCGCCATGAGTCGCAACAAAGTTCGCCATGTTCGCCCATTCCGCATCCGTAGGCTGGTAATCGGGGTTATTACGGAACCTCATTACGGTCAGAATCGCCTGTTCAAGTTTTCCTCCTGCCCAAAACGCCACATCATCATCGTCATTGTATATGCCGCTAACTCCGGCTGTGACCTTCTGTAACTTGCCATCCTTGTAGTTGCCTAACTGGATCATATTGGCCAATATCAGACCACCAAGGATATCCACAGATCCATCCTTGATCGCACTGGCGATATAATTGATTGACTGGAAACCGGCTGTTGCCTTGTCATTGTCAAGAATTGAAGGCTTCCAGTCAGTAGCGATGGTTCCACGCTCTAGCTGAAGGTCACAAACGGTTGCGGTACCACTGATAAGAAATATACCACTGCCATTGAAGGTGATCTTATGGGTATATCTCTGATAAGAGGATGTGAGAGGCTGAGAAACACTGAAAGAACCGCACGAAACAGACACAGACGTACCCTTTGCTTTATAACTGATAACATAACTTTCTCCTTTAATCAATGATACGGACTGGGACAAACTACCGATTGCAGCAGAGTACCCGGAGCCGGCATCACTGTCCGCAGATACGGTAGCCACTCCCGTCCAATATTCCAGTTGCTTGCTAAAAAGTTCGGTATCCGCCGATAGCTCGGTAGCGGCAGACAGGTCCTCTGTTTCATAATCTCCCGTAAATCCAGAATTGCGCAACAGATTGACACTACCAACGGCGGCATTGTCTATCGCATCCTTAGCCTCTTGGGCCAGATCAGCCGCCGCCTGTATCTCATCCGGAAGACCTTCCATATTACGCCATCCGGTGGAGCCTTTTTCGATGTGGAACATACCCTTGATATCAACACCTTTATCCTGAGTGTATTCCATGTAAGTGGTCCGGTCCTTGTCGCCAATATATGTATCTCCGTACACCTTCATCCGGGCCTTGCCGGTAGATTTGTCAAAATCAAAAGAAATGACATCTTTCCCGGTCAAGGTAAAATCATTAATACCCTGATACATGATGATGGACGGAGAAACTTCGTTCACCGAAGAGAGAATTATCGCCGCCTGTCGGGTGATATCGGTCTTATGACCTAATCCCACGATATCATCACCTGCCACCGGAACATCGTTCTCGACATTAGGATCACACACGGTCTTGGACAGGTCTATATAATTCTCACCTACTGCTGTGACCAACCGCCAGTAATAGCGGTTGCCGACATGATGCGAAATGCCTGTCTTGATATTGCACTCCTGTGCGATGGCGAGAGATCCCGGAGTAAACTGGTTCTCTATCTCAATTCCGTCTTCCTCTTCCTTGAAATAACAACGGTAGACATCATCCAACTCATCCACACGGTTGCATTTCATGCCTGCATGGGAAATCACCTGCTCGCCACCTACATACGTCTTCTTCTTTACTTCAAGCTCGTCAAAAACGGCTTTGACCTTGACATACAGATAATCAACAACAGCCTGTGACATACCGTTCTCAAGTACAGTAATTCCACTACCGTTCTTACCTATCAAAAGACCTTTCAAGAAAGTGATCAGACCGTTGGAGGTGTCGCTATTTATCTTTGAGATAAAATAACGGGATATTCTGCCAAGAATATCTGACACGTTGAGAGAGGCACCCATCCTCTCACCTATGATATCCCCGGCTATCTCTGTAATCGTACTTCTCAAAGCGGAAACATTGGCGGACAACTTATCTGTTAGCTCCACGGATATATCATACAGGCAATTTTTATCCGCCTTACAAGTAAATGAGTTCACATACATGAAGTATTCCTTATCATTATACTTTATGTATATACGCGAGTTCTCATTCAACAGACCAGCTAACATACTGTTTTCTGCAAGGAAGACACGTGAGAAACTTACGGAAAAAGAGAACTTCTCATCGTTGTTTTCAGACATATACTTTATCAACGCCTCATCTAATCTCTTCTCGGCGGCAAGCACAAGAGATTTCGGCATTTTAATACCTGTAATCACAAACTTATCCCCAACAGAAGGTTTATAGTTATTTGTGGCATTAGGCATAACAACCCCGAAAGTTGTATTGTCCTTTTTTACAGCAATCCAAACCTCATTTGTAGAAGTGTTTTGTTGGCTTTCTACATATTGGGATGTTTGTGAAGTAACCTTCTGTTCAAAATCTCCTGCCGGCAAGTTCCCGGAAGAATCCACCAATACAGGATTGAATGCCCTTCCCGGTTCATTGTCCTTATAGGTAACTCCTATTTCAAACTCGCAAGCGGCACAATTACCCGTAGTCATATTGATTACAGCCGTACCACCTTCCAAACCTTGTTCGAACAGGTTAAAACCGTAATCCCCATTATATATATGTAATTTTATGTAGAAATAAGAATGTACATACTCATCCGTGCCATTGAATATATTATTCCCTTCTCCTGTTCCTAGTTCGTCACTATCGTTATCATCAAAAGCAATATCCGCAATCTCACCAAATAACTGTCCCGAAGCGTTTGTTACATTTTCTATGGTAGGCTTTATATCGCTAAAATCTACCTTTATCTCTTTTACTTTCTTAGAAGAATATGTATTTTTGAAAAAATAGTAATCATTTGTACCGGGTATTTTATACGTATCGTTAAGTGCATTGTAGAATCTTTCCGCTCCATTTGTTTGTCTATAAATGGAAGGCATAAGGTTTTGCGTGCGTTCTATAGTACCTTTTTCATCATCATTCGGATAGTAGAAAGGGATGTTGTCAGAACTACCAACACCAGTAACGCGATTAACGATCTTATAATTGGCGTTTGTCTTTTTAATTGATACAAGCCCTTTCTTGTACTCGAAGGGAGTAGAAATCACATTCTCTGTATATCCTATGTGACAAACCTTACCTACAAAGTAATAAGGAAGTTCGTATATGGTATATATGGACTGTAACGCTTCTGCAAGGTACACACTGTCAAGAGAAACAAGTTTGCTTTCAGAAGTAATATCTTCATCAATCACTACCGAATATCCGATACCCGATTTTGTCATTGAAGCGTTAAGGCGACCAACAAACTCGTTTATATCCCCCATGAACTTGACGGAAGTGGAATTGGAGTGATACGTGTCTTCTCCGGCTGTCACCACGTCCATGAAATATACGTTCTCCAGCACGATACGTTCTGAAACGAATTGAAGCTCATGCTTGTACATGATACTCTTGTTGTCCTTTGAGGATGTAGGCACTTGGTCAATATAATATTTTTCCCCCCTAAACTCAACAAATTCTTCTCCTGTCCATAGTTCGTCTAAGCATGAAGGATAGTTCAGTGTAGCGGTCAGTGTGGGAGTTCCTGCCATACGTTGTGCCGTATAGGTGTACTCACCTAATTTTGCAGGTATATCAGCATTCGGAAATTTTACTTTACTTCCTTGCGTATCAAGCTTTAAAATGTACAGACTTTCCTTTTCCATTTATTCTTTTACCACATCAATTTGTTCCGTAACTCCTTTGTCCTTTTTTTTGCTGTTTCTCCAACAGCTTTTGAGCCTCTTCCTTCTCCTTTGCTATACGTTGTTCTTCATCGGGAACGGATTCGGTGTTTTTCTCAATGGCTGTTTTTGTGGAAAGAATGCCGGCTTGCTTCATTGAGATAAGTATGTTGTTATATTCCGTTGCGCTAAATGGTTGCCAAATCTTGAACTTACAGCTAACACGAAGCTTGGCAAATTCAGTAACGGCATTTACGTTCTCGCCTTTTTTCACCAATTCTTTGGCCAATCCCTCCTTGAACAGGCGCATCATCTTGTCTGCAAAATTCTGCCATTCAATCACACCTTGCTGAGCGTTTTTCAAGTCCAAGTCACGGGTCAATGTGATAGCCAACCCGCTAATATCGCCACTTGACTTTACATCTTTCGGCAAAAGGAAAGTGCAGGAGGTATTTATCTGTATCTTCTCAAACAAATCTTGTAGACTATCAAGCATCCCTTGCGGACTTGGAGGCGCTTTGAACTCCGCACTTCCGTTTCCATCCATTGACTTGTCCTGCAAAATGATACTCCCGGCAAGTTTCTTTGTCGTTTCTGACAAATTGCCTTTGATATACAGAATACCCCAGCCGTTCCGTTTCTGAATGACAAAGAAAATGTTGTAGATAATCTCGTAAATCTCGATAAGGCTCTGACCGTTGTTCCACGCCACATTACCGCGTTTGGTACACAATGGTATCTCGCTGAAACCGTGCAATATAGGACGTTCTCTTACAAAACCGTCATCGCCTGCTTCTTCACCGTCTATCGGTGTGTGCATACGGTACATGTAGGTATCATCGTAACTGTCAATGTATTCCACACCGCCCGCATCGGCATAATAGACACTTTCAAGAAGCCTGTCACCGTTGTTGTCATTGTGTGATATGATTACGTAACCATCTTCATAACTTATCAGGCGGCACTTGATACGTCCTTTATAGTCATAATAGAACAGAAGTCCGGCATCGCCTGTGGCAAGCTGCGAACGGACTGCCTTTGTACGCCATCCATCCATATTCCTGTCTACCCAATACTCCTTGATTGTGGAATAGTTGGCTTTATCTTTCTCGGAAGGAGTGCCACCTCTCAAAGACAATGTACAGGGATTTCCGCAAAGGTAGATTACGTGGCTCGCCAGTATCTGTTCTTGGAAAGCTAATGCCGTGCGCTGGAACTTGATTTCCTGATATCCCCCATCTTCTAACTTCACGCAAATGCTCGGCAAGTTTTGATCAAATAATACATCATGGCTCATCGGGTCAAGTTCTTTCAGAAACTTTTCCTGCGAAACGATATTCTTTTTTACATTCGGAAGCCTTGCCGTGCGTGTATCGGTAATGGCTGCGGACTGACCGTCGGAATAGTCGTTTGTAGAGCAAGTGTCACTTCCTCTGAAAAACGGTTTCTTCTGCAACAAGGCATTTACGTTCCGCAATAGATATGTTTTTTTCTCTTCCCGTGTCATTTTTCCGCATCAATTAGGTTGTAATACTTCATGCAGGCTTCCTTGCTCGGCATTGCAGAACACTCTCTCGAAGTCCATTTGCAGATAATGTCGTGCTTCTGCGGAACAACGATTATTCGCTTCTGCCCCTCTTCCTCTTCAATATTGAATTTATCGTTCAGCTTCACGCGTGCATCCAACACGACCTTACTTGCTTTGATAAAAGTGTCTGAATCTCCACTTGTTTTCGCATCGTCAGCAATCTGTTTCATCTCCGATATTTCTTTCAGCAACGCTTCTCGGTTCTCATCTTTAGATATGGTAGTGATAGCACCGATGCCGAAAGGTTTCAGCTTCTCGGCAAGCATGGATAACACCTTGTTTGAAGGCTTTTCATCTTTTTGGTAAGCAACCTTTGCAGCAAGAGCCTTATCTACGAAAGAATCACACATTATCAAATAGGCAACATCTCTTACCTTTGCTTCAATTCCTTCTGTTTTAAGGGAATTGATAATATCCTTTATGTCGTTATAGCTTATCATGTCCTAATACCATAAATGTTCATCGTAAATACTTCCTTCTGTCTGTGCATGAAACGCTTGTTTGGTTTCTTCTTCGTGATTGTAATACCCTGCTTGAATCTCATTTCCGTATTCGATGTTAGCGCACGGAAACATTCTCATAGCGCATGGGTCTAACAAGTCCATCGACCTGCCTTTCCCCAACATCTGATTCATTTTCTTCTTGTTCCAAAGCCGTTTCTTTCCGCTCTGCATATCGTCAAATCGCACAACAGAACATTCTTCCATAAACTCGTTCTCAACCGTCACTTTGTATTTCAGGTTCTGGTGAGTGTAAGTCTGAACGGCAAGTTTATCGTCAAATGTCAAGTTACCTTCCTCTATCATCTTGCATAATCTGATATAGCACATATCCTTGACTGTCATTGCGGTAAGTTGGTAAAGCCCGAAAGGTTTATTTAGTGAGATATAAGGTACTGCATCGGGAATGTAATCATTGAAATACCGTCCGGCAGTCGCGTCAAAAATGATATGGCTTTCGGCTGTTCCATGCTCAAATGCAAATGTCTTCACTGCCATAGCGTTTTCTCTCGGAGTGGACTTGCTAAGAATGAGAATGTCGTATGCGTGAAATCCATCCCATGCAAGTGCAACAAGGTTGTCTGTACCATAATCCGCCAAATCCACGGTAATCCATTTGTCACCGTTTACGGCAGGGTTGTTGTTGAACACGCCTTGTGCGGAAGTGGAAGGGATAGGTATCTTTTCGTCAGAATCTGGGTCTGCATTATAGTTTACACCGATAAGCCCAGCAGCAGAGCGTGTACCAGAAGCGGCAACTGAACCAACGTACCCTGCATTGCCTTCCATTAGAGCTTCATTTTCATCAACTGTGCCCTCGTATAAGGTAAACGATTTAATAAAGTCTTGATATTTTGCTTTACCTTTCAAGTCTTTAATCAAACTGTCTATCTGTATCTTGCACTTAGCGTAAACTTCTTCTTTTGAATCCCCCCAAATCACATCATCAACGGTAGATCCAGCAACAAAAAAGAATCTGACTTTCCCTATTCTATCAGGGATACCCTTCCCGTCAACTCCAACATACCAATCTATGAATCTTCTCGTCCAATGGGTGCGTTTAGGATTGAATGTTGCACGGAATTTCCCCGTGAATGTTTTGCTTTTTCCACGATTACGGGATTGAATGTACGTAAATACCTCCCAAGGCATTTCGGTAAGCTCATCAATGGCAATCGCATCGTACTGCCATCCTTTCGCGCGCTCCCTCATTCTATCTATATTCGTTGGGTCTATATAAGTCAAATCGCAGTACGCTCCACTTTGGAATGATATACGTGGCGTGTCTGCCTCTTTAACTTTTACATATTCCCCGAATATGTCCTTGAATGTATCAACAAATCCTCCTCCTGCTTTTTGGTTCCCAAGGCTTCTACGACTTATTAAACATCTAAAATCAGGGTCAAGCATTAACGGTTCAGCGAATCCAAGAACAAGAGAGTATGACTTCCCGTTTCCGACCCCGCCGGCACCGAAACATATATCTACGTTCGTTGAAGCAAAGTAGGTTTGGAAACCTGGGAAAGGCTTCTTCACTATCGCATTATGTACTTCTTGCTCTTTCATCAAAAGCAAAAATACCTCTTAATAATAAGGTAATATATACTTAAATCAATATCTATTTATCATAGTGATAAATACAGTGATTTTTTTATAGTTATACCTTTTTATTAAAGCATTACTTTCGCATATAATCATTATAAAACATATAGTGTATGAAGTTTACGAAAGAGCAATTTTCAGAAGCACTGAAAGTGAAACTCACCAACAACGGCAAGAAAAACTTAGCTATGAGTGAGAGAAGTTTCAACGGCAAAGTAGAAAGAATCTACAAGCGGTTGGAGAAAGCGAGTGATAAGGACGAGTTGGAACTGGATGATGTTGTTGCCGACTACTTGGATGACTTACAAGAGGACGATAACAACATACGAAATGACAACTCAAAATTTATAAAAGAGTGGGAAAAGAATCATCCGAACAAGGACGATAGAAGTGATAAAAAGGATGACAAAGGAGACGAAAGCAAACTGGATAAGTTGCTCAAAGAACTCCAAGATTTGAAATCAGAGTGTGAGGAAGAGAAAAAGGTAAAAGCTATCTCAGACAAACGCAATCAACTCAAATTAGCCTTAAAAGGGAAAGAAGTCAAGAACGAGGATTGGATTAACGACCAACTCGAATTGATTCACATTGATTCTGAAACAGATGTTGATGCTCTCACAGAAAGACTGGTCAAGAGCTACAATAAGTTTAATGCTAACACTCCACCCGACATCACTCCAGGCGGCACGGGAGGCGGTAAGGAAAAGACCGATGACTTTGCCGATGTGGTTGCTGTCGTAAAGAAGCAATCGCACAGAGAAGAAAAGTAATAATCATTTAAACCAAAAAGAAAATGTCAGATTTCTATCAGCAAATCCTATTGAACAGTGGCTACCTTCCCGGTAGAGCATTGGTTCAGGCTCGCGGAAGCATTGGTGGTCATCGCTATGTCTTCGTGAAGTTACAGATGAGCGGGAAGGACGCACTTGTATTTCCTACCAGTGGTGGAATTGTTAAAAACCCATTCAAAGGTAATGCAAGAGCTTTTGCCGGAACGCTCGCTGAATATATTCCCAGTAATGGTTCTAATGGAAGCGAAATACGTATCCTAAAATCGTATGCAGTTGCAAAAGCTACAACTGGATCTACAGACACAGATATTTACCTGAAAAGAGACGGATATTCTCTTATCCCATTTGTAGGAGATAACCTTATGGTAGCACCTTCTACATTGACAGGAAAAGGCACAGCGGTAACAGTTACAGCCGTTGAAAAAGCAACTGACGAAACGGCTGGCGATGTTTGGAAAGTTACATTGAGCGCAACCCTCGGATCATTAACAACTTCATCTGTTCTTGTCGAAGCGAAAGAAGTAGGCTCTAGTAAAGAAGCTATGGTTACTAATCCTAACTCATACCTTCCCTGCGACTTTGATTTTGTTTTTGACCCGGCTGCATCCGAAGATGATTTCGATGGTGCAAGATACCTTATCACTCCTGCATTGGCATTAGGAGATGTATTCCTCTACGAAGACCGTATGCAACCTCTTTCGGCTGCATTAAAAGCTTTGAACAAGAGCAAGGTTAAGGGTTGGTTTAACATTTAAAATTGACGAAACTATGCCTAAATTTGATTTTAATAACAGCAGATATGCAAGATTCTTTTCAGACAAGACCAATCAACGTTTCTTGCAATCCTTTGTCAATACAGAAGGTCTGCTATACACTAATTATGGTTGGTACAAGACCCAAGGTGTAAAAGCTGGTGCTCCCACACCTACCGCCCCTAATGGCATTGCTACTTTTTCTGTGAAAGGACGTGACTTGAAAGCCGCTCCTTTGATGGATTTGCGTGCACCTCTTGGTGACAGTAATCAAATGGATAAGGAAGGCCTGTACTGGTACACCGCATCCATCCCTGATTTTATCGCTCCCGGTTTCGTTGAAACAGCTATGGAACGTGAAGCAAAAGAACAACAGTTTGAGTTGTTTGGAAACGATGCCGATTTGGTAGCCGCTTGGGTACATACATTACAGTCACAGCTTGATAGTGCGGACGCAACCATGAACTTCATGACTGCACAGTTAATGTCTAAAGGTAATATTGACTACCGCAATATCGCACGTGGTATTCAAATTCCGCTGCACAAGGCTGACATTCCAAGTGAAAATTTCACCAAAGCAGGAACCAAGGTGTGGACTGACGCTGAATGCAAGATTCTGAGCCAAATGGCGGAAAAGGAGAAAAAATATCGTGAAAAATGGGGATATGAAGGTGCAATGGAATGGCAGGTTACACGCAAGATGTTTTACGAAGTAATGTTGCAAAATGCCGAAGTTAAGGAATTGATTGAAAGTTTCAAGAAAAATCCTTTAGCTTACATCGGAACAACCGCTACTGCGCCTACTACACGTGAGTTGTTCTTAGCAGCTTTCCGTGATTATCCCGGTGTATCTCCAATTGAAATTGTAGAAGAGCGTGAGCGTAATCTTACCAATACCGGAGACACATTCGTGCAAGGTTGGGATGATAAGATTGCAGTTCTCCGTCCTGCCGGATATGCTTGTGAGTTTGAATACACCAATAACTTAGACAAACAGATGTTTGACAAATATGGTTCAAGCGTAATAACCAAGATTTTTGCTCAGGCCAACGATGGTCTCTGCACGATTGTAAATACAACGACAAACAACGGGCTGTATAAGGAATGGCATACTGATGTAATGATGTCAGCTTGTCCTGCACTGAAAACATTCCGTAATCACGTAATTGTAGACACAAGTCAGGCAGACGATTAAATGTACAATACATTGCGTAGTAGTTATGGAAAAATCATTTGACCCGATAGCATACCTCAATGGGCTTACGAGATTTGTCTTTGAAGATGATGCGCTTGAAAATATCGCATACGAAAACGGTTTGATGTTTATTTCAGACCGTTCTGAAATAGATGAATGCACTAAAGACCATTGCCTTATCGCACTGTACGAACTTGTCATTAACGGTCCGTGGTCTGTGGCTTCATCATCACTCCAACATGGCAGTTACAGACAGGACATAGGTAGTGAGACGGTAACGGCTGCCATAATCCAAAACTTGAAAGACCGTCTGAAAGCACTGTACAAAAAGTATGGTGAAGAAGAAGCGTTGAAAAGCATGGATTCGGGTAGTATGAGTTGGGTCAATGAAAATTCATTAGATGTATAGTTTATGCGTCTCAAAAGAAAAGCAATAGCAGAATACCCGTTTCATGGCACATTCTACACCGTGATAACGAATAAGCCGGAAGACGGGAACCTTCTCGGTGACGGTGACTTGCTTGGGAATGAAAAAACGGATAGTTCTCCCGAAGTTCCCACTACGGGAGAGACCATCCTTCTTGAAACTGAATGTGACATACAGCAGGCTGCAAAGCTGATTAATTCTGGTACTATCATGGCTGACTATAAAGTATTTTTCCCGTGCAAAGTTGGTGAGAAGCTACCTATACGTTTCAATACCAATTTTAAATGCAAGGATTATGCAATACCAATCCAAGGCAGGGTTATAGGGCTTGAATATAGTCAACTTGGTGGTTGCTCGGTTGATATTAAAATGAGCGAGGTGTAGGCTATGGCAAAGAAGGTTAAGACAGGTTCATTGAATAAACTTATAAAGTTCTTATCGGAAGAAGCTGACAAAATAATTGCAGAAGAATTGAATAGGGTTAATTATAAAAATGATACAGACAACCTTCATGATAGCTACGGATGGGGAATATATGTTAATGGCAAACTATCCAAAAGCGGTTATCAAACGAAATACGCATTAGCCCCAAGAATTTGGGAGAGAGAGCCGCTATACGGACGTGATGCGATAACGGATTTTCTTGAACGTAAATATAAGCCTCATGATGGAATTGACCTTGTAATAGTAGCCGCAATGCCATACGGACAAATATTACAGGAAAAGTACAAATATGAGGTAATTGCCATTGCTCAAAACCAACTCAAAGCATTAAGCAACAGAATTAAAGGTTCAACTTTTGGAATTATAAAGAACGGTAAATACTGATTATATGGATAGCAAATACAAGACAACATCAAAAGTGGAAAACTTTTTTTCCATGCTGCTGACAAAAGCGGCTATATCCGATAACCTGTTTATCGGGAATATGCCTGCCACTGTTGAAAGCGACTGGAAAGAAATGGTGCTTGTTGATGTGCTTTCCATGAAAGATTACGGAGCTTATGCCAAAGGTTCTGCCAACGTGTTCTTGTACGCAAAATCAGTTGACAGTCACGGCACAAAACCCGTGAAGGAGCTGTACAAAATGGAACTTGCGCTTGATAAGGCTATTGAATCATGCAAAGACCCCCATTATGTGATTGATGTAAATTTCCGTGATGCAGATTATGACCAAAATAGGAACTACTACTACAACGTGATAAATATAGAAGTAACAATAAGGTAAACAGATTATTAACAGGATAACATTTTTTAATTATGGCAGTAAACAAGACTGGCGCAAAAGCCAAAAAATTCATCAAGCCTTCTTACATCGTGGCAACTCTGTTCACTGGCTCTGAACAAGACGATGTGCCAAAGGGTGACTCTTATATCCTTGAAGATGTAGTTGAAGACACCACTTCAATCTCTCAAGACGATAATGATGTAAACGACATCGAGTGTGAAACTTCCGACAGTCCTATTATTTCCATTGTGAAGCTTGGCAAATACCAGTTTACAGCTGAGGTTGCAGATACACAAAAAGACCTATTGGTCGCTCTCATGGGATTTACGGCAGGAACTACTGTCTCTACCAAATACTTTGCTCCGGCTCAATACAAGAAGTTGTATGCAAAGATTGATGTAGTGTTTGAGGAAGGGGAAACGATGACTGCATTTGTGGTTCCTAAAGTCCAACTTAACTCAAAACTAATGCTTGAATCTTTGAACTCTAATGTGGGCCGTATCAACCTTGCAGGAACAGCGTATGATGCAAATATCGCCGATGGTGAAAAAACTATTAGAACACCATTTTATGTAGATTCAGCCTATACTTTACCAAAATAGAACTTGTTCATAATAGATAACTAGAGTATTTACAGGGCGGTAGGCTGACATGCCGCCGCCCTTCATGCTTATAATCATGGCAGTTTATAGAGCAAAGAAAAAAGATACACAACCAAAGAAAAACGCTGTAACAGCTCATACTCCTGTATCCAATGAATCAATGGAACGTTTGGCAAGGATAATGAACGACAGCCCAAGCATTATGAAACTCCACGATACGGAATGGTGTATCACAGGATTAAAGCCCGGTGTTCAATGGCTCATAGCCGAACAAGCGTGCCGGATCGTCAAAGGAGAGAAACTGAGCATGGGAGATGTTATCAAGGAGTTTGCAGTAAATCTACCAGCAGTGGCACATGTAATAACGCTTGCACTTCTCAATGACAAGGACAGGATATTCTCTGATTATGAGAAAAAAGAACTTTCAGATGACTACCACAAAGTCTATGACCTTCTAATGTGGGGGGAATACGACATAAAGGACTGGGCATTATTGCTCGGTGAAATCCTTAACCTCATAAGCACGGATTTTTTTTTCGAGAGTATCAATGTGATTCAGACCGTGAGGGAGATGACACTGGCGAGGAAGATGAAGAAAACGGAACAAAGCTAATAATATCCCGTACCGAATGGGGGCAGATGATTGATTTTCTGCGCTCCAACACTTGGTGCTCTCGTGAAGAATATTTATGGGGAATGACGATTGGACAGGTCCGGTTAAGCTCGTTTGATTTTTCCCATGTAGAATACGGAAACAAGGACAAGAAAAAGAAGAAGGTCAGCAAAATAGGAAGTGTTGACGATTTGAAGAACTTGAATGATTTGGGTATGCCCATAATTAATAAAAAAGGATAACGATATGGCAAATAACGAAGCAGGAGCTTTCCTCAACATAACCCCTGATGTATTAAAGAAGTTGGATAGTTTCGATGAGAAGCTGGAGAAGATAGAGAAACATGCACATACGGCTGCGGATGCGTTGAAAAACGGGTTTGGCAATGTGGTAGTAGATACTTCCAAATTGGAGAGCGCAATCGCTTCGTTAGCCAGCAAGATAAGTTCGATTGGGTCTAAAGGGAATCCGTTTGAGGGAGTAAGTAAAGGAGCTGGAGATACCGAAAAGAAAACCACATCCATGAACGAAAGCCTTTCACGTGCAGCAGATTTACTGAATCGGATAGGTGATAAAAAAATAGGGCAAGGTTCGTTTAGCGGATGGAATATAGCCGGACTGAAAGAAAGTATTTCTGACTTGAAAAAGTTTGTTGAGAATACACAGACTATTTCAAAACAACAGCAACAGACGGCCGTTAATGCCATGCGTTACATGAAAATGGAGCTTGACTACCAACGCCAAACTGACGAACAGAGAGTACAATCGGCAGAGAAAACCGCACAACGAAAAGAAGCAGCCGATAGGCGTGCGGCAAAAGCAGCAGAACAATTAGCGAGACAGCAAGAAATAGCTCAACGTACTACGTCGCAAGGTGCATTGGACTATTCAAGAAACGCCAAATATTTGCGTGACCAAGTAACAGCCATAAACTACTTGAAGCAGGCTCGTTTGTCTTTAAACACTACAGATGCCAACTACAGGCAGACACTTGAACAGATAAACCAAGCCATCGCCAAGCACAACCAAGCCTTGCAGCAAGCAGGAGTACAATCGCAGCAACTGGTCACACGCCACCGGAACCTAATGGATACGGCTGGGCAATTAAGCCGTCAGCTTGCCTTGGTGTTCTCCGTATCACAGATTGAAGGGTATATCAGTAAGTTGGCAAATGTACGTGGAGAATTTGAATTACAGCAGCGTTCCTTGGAAGCCATTTTACAGAATAAAGCGCAAGCAGACCAGATATTCAACAAGACCGTCCAACTTGCTGTAAAATCGCCATTCCAAATTAAGGAACTGGTTACATTCACAAAACAGCTTGCAGCATACCGTATTGAATCGGATAAGTTATATGACACGACAAAACGACTTGCCGATGTATCCGCTGGTTTAGGTGTTGATATGGGCAGACTTATTCTTGCTTATGGGCAGGTCAAAGCGGCAGCGTATTTGCGTGGTACGGAAGTTCGTCAGTTTACGGAAGCAGGTATCAATTTGTATGGAGAATTGCAACGCTACTTTGAAGAAGTTAAAGGCGAAGCATATACCACTGCCCAAATTGTGGATATGATTTCAAAACGAAAAGTAACCTTTGAAGATATTGAGAACATCTTCAAACGGTTAACTGACAGCGGAGGATTGTTCTACAATATGCAGGAAATTCAAGCCGAAACTTTGCAGGGTAAAATTTCCAACTTGAAAGACAGTATTGATGTGATGCTTAACTCTATCGGTAAGGCTAACGAAGATACACTGAAAGGTTCTATTGATTCTATTAAGGTATTGATTGATAATTGGGAAACAGTAGTCAATATAGCGAAAGCGTTTGCCCCAATAATCGCATCCATGGCCATCACCGTATGGGCTAAAAAAATAGGAGTGGCAAATGGGGCGATTGGGTTATTTTCAGTAGGTCTTGGCAAAGCAGGCAATGCAATAAAGGCATTCGGGGCAACATTCAAGGCTTCATTCCCATTAATGGCTATTACAGCAGCATTAGGTATTTTCAATGAATTAATAAAGATACAAGATGAATACAACAAAAGGCAGAAAGAAGCTGAGAACAAATATTACAAAGGAAAAGTAAGAACTTCGGAGATAGAACGTCTTTCTGTTACAATAGACGAAAAAACATCCAAACCGAAAGTCAAGGAAGCGTTGAACGCCCTTGTTAAAGAAATGAATAACGAGGGATTTGCAATAGAGATAAAGGCAAATATATCAGAGAATGAAGCAAGAGAACAATATGATAAGTTGTTGCAACAGCATAAGCAATATCTTGATGATATGCTTGTGCTAGATTATAAATACAATACTGACAAGAAAAGCAATTCTATGTTTTGGGAAACCGATGCGGACGAAGCAAACACAAGATTAACAGAATCTTATCAGAGAGCATTAGCGACAATAACCCAGATACGGACAGAATTGGCAAAAGTAGCAGATAAAGGAACTGGATTTATTGCACAAGAAGAGCTTAAAGAATTGGAACTAGGCGTAACAGAATCAGGTTCTTTGGAAGCTATACAAGATTATTATAAAAAGCTATTGGATTTTTTAGAGTCAATACAAAAAACATATATTAGTACATCATCTTCGTCTTTTGGAATTGTTTCTTCCACTACAACAACCACTTTTGCTGGAATCAGAAGTAATATACTTGAAAATGTTAATGCAATAAAGAACAGCCTTGATTCTTCCAAAAATGAAATGACAAAGAAGATCCGTTCTTTTTTTGATAATGTTTTCAATTTTAAGAACTATGACAATGATGTGAAAGCCGCAATGGTAAACAACTATGCAATATCGCATGATTGGTCACAAGATTTTGTTCAACAAATTACAGCTCCTATTTATGATATAGACTTTACCAATAAAGGAAAAACAGACAATAATACCGGGAAAGACACTGACACGAAGCTACAACGTGACATATTAGCAGAACGCATTTCCCTTATTAAAGAGCTTAACAAGGAATACGAGAAGCTGAATAAGGTAATGGGCAGCGATAAGGCAGCTAAGACAGTCATGGAACGCTACGCATCCCAATTGAAAGATGTTCAGATGCCTAAAAATATCATAGGGGAAGCATTCTTGCCTAATAAGGAAAATACGGCAAAGGCTTTGCAGGAACTTGCAAAGATTATTACTGACTTTAGGAAGAAGATAGGAGCACAAAAAGATGCTAATGTCTTGTTTGACGAAAAGGATGCAGATGATTTTAAAAAACAGCTAGACAAAACTAAAGATAACATTGAATCCATGTTCAACGGATTGGATTTGCACAAGAAACTGAAAGATGCAGGACTTTCCGAAGCGGAGGTCCAACAGTTGTTCCCCGGACTTGCCAAGACGTTGGACGATGTGCAGAAAGGGATTGAAGCAGAATATCAGAAGAAATTTCCGAAAGGTGAATACCTTATTGCTGATACCGATGCCAACAAGCAATATTTAGCAGACTTAAACAAGCTCAACCAGCAGCGTATAAAGGACAGTCAAGACCTTGTTATCGAACTGACTAAGAATTACAAATCACAACTCACGGATCGGTTGCAACTTGACAGATGGTATTATGAGGAAAGAGCTAAAATACAAAGAGCTAAACTAACCGATAAACAAAAAACGCTGTATGAATCCAACCTTACAAGTCAGTACAACAAGAAGTCTGACGAGAATACATGGAAACAATTCCAAAATTCGGATATGTATATCTCAATGTTCGAGAACATTGAAGGTGCATCCACACGTATGCTCACAGCAATGCGTGACAAACTTATGAGTTTGCGTGAGAATCTGAAGGATCTTCCGGCTGACCAACTGAAAGCAATCATCAATCAACAAGAGAAAATTGATGAAATGATTGCTAAAAAAAATCCCTTCATCGGTCTTACTTCGGGAGTGAAAGAGTATATTCAGTTCCTAAAAGAGAGAAAGGAACTTGAAGAGGAAAATATAAGAGCCAACAATGCGGTTGACTATTATACAAGCCAAAGCAACGAACAATCGAAAATTGTCGAACAGAAACGGCAGGAATACAATGCGGCAGTAGCAACGTATGGCATCCTTTCTAAAGAAGCCAAACAATTGTTAATCCAGTTTGAAACAGAAAAATCCAAACTTGATATAATACTAAAGCAACTTACCGCTGAAAAGAAAATATCAAAAGAAACCGCCGAACAAATCAGGAATGGGCAAAATCTAGGCGACACTCTGAAAAATAAAATCGGAGAATCAGGAAGGATCTTTTCAGAATTCTCATCCGCATTGCCACAAATTGCCAGTGACCTTGAAAATGTTTTCGGCTCAATGTCTGATGGTACAAAAGACGTTATCAACCGCACGGCAGAAGCGGCAGGAGGTATAGCACAAATAGCAACAGGAATAGCACAAGGTCCAGTTGGATATCTTCAAGCGGCAATGGGCTTGGCAAAAACAGTAAGTGCCTTGTTCGGATCGGATGATGCAAGACTGCAAAAAGAAATAGAAGGACATGAAAGAAAGATAAAGAAGCTGGAACGTGAATACGACAAGCTAAAAGAGAGTATAGACAATGTATGGGATATAACAAAGCTACAAGAATATGGGAATGAACTTGATGAGAACATAAACAAACAGATAGTATCTCTCAATGCCATGATAGCCGCCGAAAGAGACAAGAAAGATACTGACTGGGATAAAATAAACGAATGGCAGGAACAGATTGAAGATCTTAGGGATACTTTGGCTGACAGTGCTAATGACATGATAGCAGAACTTGGCGGTGTAGGCTCCGATGAAAATTTCAAAACATTGGCTGAGAATTTTGCATCGGCATGGTTGGAAGCGTTTCAAGAAACAGGGGATGGCTTGTCTGGACTTCAAGAAAGTTTTGATGATTTTATGGAAAACTATGTAAAACAACAGATACTTCTAAGATTATCTGACAAGTTCTTAAAACCTATGTTTGACGAATTTGACAGCCTAATTGCAACAAGAACAGATATGGAGCAAGAGGATCAAGAAAGGTATTTTGAACTTCAAGCCCAAATAACCAGGCTAAGAAACACAGCCAATAATTCGGTTATAAAAAGTGTCGCAAAAAAAGCGAATGCCGCTGCTGATGAGATAGAGAATAGTGAGGAATATAAAAGACTTCAAAAGGCATATACGGATTTTTTAAAGCCGAATGATATTAATACCGAAGCCATCAAAGACTGGTCTGACAAGATGAAGGAAGTGTTTGGTGAATATAACGAGGCGGCAGAAGAAATTTTTAACCAAATAGGATGGGAACCCGGAGGTAAAGCAAATTTATCCGCTCTCACCCAAAGCATACAAGGTATAACAGAGACTACTGCCGAGGCACTTGAGGCATTACTGAATTCTATCAGGTTCTTTGTAAACCAGCAAACTATTGACATAACAGCTATCAGAAATCTATTAGACGCTCGATATAGTTTAGAATCACAAGCTGAAACAAATCCCATGCTAATTGAATTGAAAGCGCAGACGGGATATTTGGAGATTATTTCAGATAGAATAGACCGTGTATTCGCGCCAAATTCAAATTCAAGGGGAGCAGGACTAAGAGTATTCATAAGTGACTAACTTTAATCTATAAAAAGAATAAGTAATGAAAGATGTAATCTACAATTTTATCAACGAGCACATGATGATACATATTGTGCTTATAGCCTTGTGTATTGCGGCTACAATGGGGGCGATGTTAGTAGACCTTATTACAGGAGTTATGAAAGCCAAGCAACGCGGGGAGGCAAGAACATCCACGGGGTATAAGAAAACAGCAGTCAAGGCGAAGAAGTATTTCACTCCATTTATAGAGTTGTGCTTCATTGATCTGTTATGCTGTGTGGTTATCCCCTTCCCTATTTTTTCAATGATTTGGACGGGTTACTGCATTTTCTGTGAGTTTAAATCAGTTCGTGAAAAATCATGGGAAAAAGCGGAGTTGCGCAAGGCTGAGAAGACAATGAGTGTGATTATCGAGAACAAGGATGATATTGCCAAGATCATGGCTCAGATACTATTTGACAACGAAAATAAAAAGGAGGATAAAAAATGAAGTATTTTACAATTGCGGAACTCTGCAAGTCAACGACTGCTGACCGCTTGGGTATCAACAACAGATGCAGACAGGAGCATGTGACTGCTCTAACTGCCTTGGTGGATAACGTACTGGACCCGTTACGCACATGGTGGGGAAAGCCTATAACAGTAAACAGTGGTTATCGCTGTCCGGAACTTAATGCGGCCGTCAAGGGAAGCAAGACCTCGCAGCACATGAAAGGGGAAGCTGCTGATATTGATACTGGCGACCGTCAGCAAAACAAGTTATTGTTTGAATATATCCGAAAGAACCTTCCCTATGATCAATTGATTGACGAAAGCAATTTTGCATGGGTGCACGTCAGTTATCGGTCTGACGGTGCCAATAGAAAACAAGTGTTAAGTTTATGAGACAAAGGATCTATATATGGATTGCGATAGCGATAGTATTGCTATTGATACTTATTTAAATACAATAATATGAAATGGCTTCCTTATATATTAATAATTGTGCTCGCTTTCGGTTTAGGATGGTTTGTAAAGCCATCCCCCGAAGCAGTTATAGAGGAAAGAACGGATACGGTGTTCAGTACAAGTATCATTATAAAGAGAGATACTGTAAAGTCTTATCTTCCTTCTCCAATACTGTGTTGGCATGATGGTGATACAATCCATGTAGGAGACACTGTTCTTCCTGTTGAGCAGAAGATATACAGAGATAGTGATTACATCGCTTATGTGAGTGGTTACAGACCTAACCTAGATAGTATCTATGTTTGCTCTAAAACACAGACAGTAACAAACGATATCTATCACACGGTGAAAATAAGACCTAGAAGATGGGGTCTGGGAATAACAGCCGGTTATGGATTTGGTAAAGATGGTTTTTCTCCTGCGGTTGTCGCAGGAATAAGTTATAGAATATGGTAATCAACAGAAAGGAGGTGCAAGATGAAATAGCAACATCAAGTATCATCCGCCACAGGTAGAAGTGTGGCATATAATAGAAAAACTCATTTAATAAAAGTAATTCTTTCAGGGGCTTAGAATCAAAAAAAAGCCCCCAACGCTCATATTAATATTGCCACATAAAAACATGATAAAAGCATAAGACACTGCACGTTGGAGGCTAAAATATCTTCAACAAAATGTCTTATGCTTTGTTCGTCAATATCTTGTTTTATGTGGCATGGCAAAGATAAGAATAAAAATTAGAAAAAAACATGTGCAAGTCAGAAATCTTTGCCAAAATAATTAATATTGTTTCAAAAGAAACAGAAGTGTCTGTTGACCAAATATTATCGTCTGATAAGAATATGGAGACAGTGGATGCCCGGTATCTTCTTGTATCTCTTCTTTTCGAAAGTGGCATGTACCCTTCACAGATAGCCGCTCATATTCACAAAACCAAACGTGCAGTCAACTACATGATATCTAATTTCCATGAGAGGATAGAGAGTGGGAAAATGATGAGAATATATTGGGATAATATAAAGAATTTGTTGGGAAACAACTGATTTTCCATGAGTTATGATATGTATACTTTTGCATACGGTCAATTTTGACCGGGATACAAAATACAAATACTTATGGAAAGAACTTATGTTTTTAATTCAGACGGAGGCAATGGAGGTTCAGGCGGTAGCAAGCTTGACATTACCGCCATGCTTCCCGGAATGTTTGGGAACAAGGGGATAGACCCTAACCTGCTTGCCTTGATGAATAACGGCAACGGCTTTGGAGGACAGGACGGATGGTGGAGCATTATCTGGCTTGTTGTGATAGCAAGTATCTTTGGATGGAACGGCAATGGTGGCGGTTTGTTCGGTGGACGTGGAGGAAACGGAGCTAACGGACTTCCGGCAGAATTGGCAGGAAACGCAGGACGCGAATTGTTGATGCAAGCTATTCAGGGTAACGGTAATGCTATCTCTCAATTGGCTTCTTCATTCAACTGCTCTACCCAACAGGTTCAGACAGCATTGTGCAATGTTCAGAATAGCATTACACAAGTAGGTAATCAGGTGGGATTGTCAACCAACCAGATTATTAATGCTATGCAGTCAGGCAACCAGTCTATCCTTACTCAACTTGCCGATTGTTGCTGCAAAACGCAAACAGCTATTGAAAGACAAGGCTATGAAGGACGTTTGCAGAATTGCGAATCAATGAATGCCCTTACCAATACAATGAACAACAATGCATTGTCATTGCGTGACGGTGCTACTGCCAACACGAATGCTATCCTTGCTAAACTTGATGCAATTCAAAATCAGGCATTGCAGGACAAGATCGCATCTCTTACTGCGGAAAAGGCTACTTTAACAGCCGAAATATCCCAGCGTAATCAGAACGCCACTATCCTGAGTGCAGTAGGACAACAGATTGCTCCTTTGGCAGCCGGATTGCAGGCATTACAAGGAGACGTAGATAAAATCAAATGCAAGCTCCCCAATACTGTGAGTGTTCAATACCCCAATTTAACCGCTATTAATACAGATTGTTTCCGTGCAGCCGCCTACGGTGCATATATGGGTGACGCTGTATACGGACGTAGTGGATGTGGTTGCAACAACTACTGGGGTTAATCCGGTAAGAAAGGAGGTAGATATGTGGCCTAACTTTTTTACAGGATTCCCATTCCCATCAATCGGAAGAACAAATTTCAACACTCTTCCTACGGTGGCTGTAACAGTCGGTACTGAGAATGTGACTTTGGAACTTCCTAACCACGCATTCCGTAACAGGGATTATGTTGGAGGATTCTATATCAGCCTCCGTCAGGCTATACCTGCCGGCACGACTGCTACACTTCCGATATTGATAGGAACTAATGGGGACACAAGACCGTTGATGGCTTATAACAATGAGCCTGTGACTGTTGCAAACTTGGCTGGAACCGGCATCTATGAGATCCATTATAACAAGTACACCAACGAATTGTATCTTGTTAATGGAGGGTACAGACCGACAACGGCTCCGGCTCCTACAGTAGAAACCGCTTCTTTACGGAGCAAGTAATAATTAACATGGAGTTTTGTGGTGGTTCCCAAAATGGGAATAACCACACTCCTTAAAATTAAACAATCATGTTTCAATCACTTCGTACCAATAACCAATTGTATATACTTCATAAGGATGCTAACCCGTTTATCGAATACGGCCCGGTGGTCAGCGTTTCCGCTCCCAAGCCGAAATATCCTATGGCATCCCCTATGGGACAGTTGCCCCAAATGGAAATGGTTGTGGATGTTGTTGTCTGCATCAACGGGCAGAACACGACATTCCAAAATCTTCCTGCCGGCATGGATATAGCCGACTTCGGACAGAACGGGAATATCGTAGTGTCATGCTCGCGTGATGCTATGAATAACGAGGTCGCTTCTATGAAACAGAAAAGCATAGACATCATCAACAGCATGGACTTCCACAATTCCGTCATTGCAGGGTGTGACAAGATGCTTACGCTCTTGAACCCTGAATTTGCCGAGAAACAACGTCAGGAGCAGGAAATATCCTCTCTGAAAGGGCAAATGGCGGAAATGAGCAAGAATATGTCTGACCTTATGGATTTGAACAAACGGCTCATGGAACAACTCGGAGTGGTTGAAACATCCAAAACAAAGAAATGATTATGGGAATGTGGGAAATATTAGAAGAAGGGCGTGACGATTACGGACGCGGCTTCGGTATGAGAGGTGACGAAGTGGAGGAAGCCTACAAGGAAGGCTGCCGCAAAGGTTACGAAAAAGCCATGAGAGAGATGCGCGGAGAAATGGGTTTCCGTGATGGCGGAAGAAGTTATTCAGGTGGTGGAAGCTCATCCGGCATGGATGAACGCAGATACCCCGGATACTTTCCTGAATATCCGCGTATGGATGACATGGGCGAACGCAGACGCAGACGCGCTAACGGTGAGTTTTATTAATGGTGGAGGGGTGGAATGCCCCTCTTTTTAAATAAAGGTTATGGAACAAAGATTGGATACATACAGCAGATTTCCATCGGGCATGAGGGAATATCTGGAAGCATACGGCTTTCATTTCAGCAAGAAACTTTATGAATGGACCGTTTCAAAAATGAAGGTGAAAGACGAAGCCACGGGCAAAGAGAAAAAGCTGGAGCCGTGGAGCAAAGATGAAGTGGACGATATGCTGAAAGCGAACGGAATTACCATTGAGCACGACAAGGGTTATGACGTTGCTTATGTTGCAAACATGCTGAAAGCGGATTTCTATAAAAAATCATTGGTTGACGAGGCACACTTGTGCAAGCATATAAAGTGCTACCTTGATGATATTGATGGCGATCCTTGCAGGGCGTTTGACGAGTTCTTTGCCACCTGTATAGGTAAAGGGATTCCTGTAATTTGGTCGGATGTGATATGATTATTCAGGAGTTCTACATACCGAAATATGGGGACTGGCACGTCAAAGTGTATTATGCGGTACACACCTATTGGGCGGATCGGATCATTATGGACCTGTACCGTATAGGATGCAGGGGGGATTCCCTCAAGCGTGCGTATCGCAATCTGACCGAAGGCAGAATGAATACCGGTCTAACCTATTCGGACTACAGGAGAAGAGAGACAGTAATGGTTATCTCACTAACCTCTACCCCCGAAGAGTTTCAAAATTCGTGGGACCACGAAAAAGGTCATTTGTGCCGGCATATCTCCAAGGCTTTCGGGATTGATCCTTATGGAGAGGAAGCGCAATATCTCAGTGGATATGTCGGTCAAAAGATGTTCCCTGTAGCCAAAAAGTTCTTATGTGAACATTGCAGAAAAGGACTGGAAAAATAATAATCTAACAGAAGCGTTCTTTGACTTGTTGGAATTACCGTTTTTACAAAATAGTCGTGAAATTATATACATAAATCCAATAAAATTATATATCTTAATTATATGATATTATTGGAATAACAAATACTTTATTCTATCTTTGAGCCGAATTTTAAATTATAGATGGAAATGGAACAAGAAAACAACAATGCGATTCTTTCTTTTGAAGACTTTAAAAACCAAAACGGCATCGTTTATTGGTGGGCCTCAGAAGTAATGGTTATGCTTGGATATAATGATATGAAAGCATTTTGTAAAGTTCTTGACCGCGCGACAAAGGCTTTTGTTTCGCTCAACATTCCTCATTATGAAAATATAATAGCTGTGAAACGCAATAATAATGGTGTTGAGTTCCAAGACTTCAAACTTACACGTTTTGCGTGTTATCTTGCTGCTATGAATGGCGATCCAAAGAAGCCAGAAGTAGCATTGGCGCAAGCTTATTTCGCACAGCAAACACGAAAATTTGAATTATACATTGAAAACAATCAGGAAATAGACCGCGTGCTAATACGTGAAGAACTTGCAGATGGAAACAAATCTCTCGCTTCAACAGCAAAAGCCGCAAATGTTACTGATTATGCAAAGTTTCAAAATGCAGGTTATCTGGGTATGTATAATATGGAATCGTGGAAGCTTGAAAAGAAACGTGGCGTTAAAAAAGGAAAGCTATTTGACAGAATGAGCCGTACCGAACTTGCTGCCAATCTATTCCGTGTTACCCAAACCGAAGAGCTTATAAAGAGTAAACAAATATCTGGACAAGCTAATTTAGAACAAACACACTATACTGTTGGAAGACAAGTCCGAAATATAGTAGAACAAAATACTGGGCGCAAACCTGAACAGTTGCCACAAGAAAAAGAATTGCCTATAATTAAAAAAGCTCTTAAAATGACAGCAAAGGAAATGAAAAAGATTGATAAATAATTTTTTCGAATTGTAGTTTTGTTCTGCAATCTAAAGGTGCAAAAAAAGATACCCCCCATACATCTACACTAGTGAGCTACGGTCAACGTAGCCTTTCAATGTATCAAGGGCTATCTTCATGGCGCAAAGATAAAATTAAATATTCAAAAACGCAAAATAAAGTAACTATTTAGCATTAAGCGGTAATCCCCAACGGGTTTTACCGCTTTTTTTATGTTAACAGAATATGGAAGAAGATAAGTTGAACATATTGCTTGAACATGCTGATGATGTGCCTCACTGGTATTTCTGTCGTTTACTTGCTGTGATGCGATGGAACGTATAGAGAGGTTCATTTATAGACTGATACCCTTTGTCGTGTTGGCAAGGGTGATATCGTTGTGCCTGTAATGAAAGGCACTCCACTTGCAATAAGTAAAGTGCCTTTTGATTTGAACGTTGGTCGAAACCTCAACGTGTGTCTATACTAACATGTGGCAATATTCATAATCCAATACTATTTCTCGGATATCCTATTTATTTCTTTGTAGATACATTGCAGTGTAACCACATCGTTTTTGAACTCATCTATGGTATTACAGTCTATCAGTGTGGCATAATTGAAAAGCACACGTGCTATATCATCCGCAAGTTGCTTGGGTGATTGCCACTCGTTAAAATACTTAGTAAGTGAAGTAAAATCGTATTCTTTCTTGTTTTCGTTATTTGTTTCCATAATTCTAAAAATTAACAATGTTGCGTTTTTTGGTGTGAAAGTTATGCACTCCATGTCAATGAAGTGCTATAATCATACACTATGTTTGATTGATTATACTATTCTCGCAAGTTTTCCGTCAGACGGTTTGCCACCAAACAGGTGATTGATGTAAGCCAAACCTTTCTGCGTGCAAAGCACTACCATTACTATAAATCCAGGGTGATTTTCACGTGGGACGGGCTTTTCTTTCATCTCGAAATATCCTGCATCAATGTATTTTTGTTTTGGTTCATTGCGATTGGCGAAGAATACTCCCAACTCTCTTAACTTCTTAAAAAGAGTGTTTCTTCCGAAAGGTAGCCCGAGTATCTTTGCTGCCTGTCCTATGTCGCACTTTCCTTCCATCGCAAAGGCTTTGTCAGCAAAGTCGGCTTTGGGCTGTATCTTTGCTATCTTAGCATCTTTCTGTTCGATTATTTTTTGTTGTTGCTCAGCTTGGGCTTGCAAACGTGCCTTTTCCTCACGTTCGTTCTTTAACTGTGTAGCAAGACTGATAACCAAGTCTGGATTATTAATCATTTGTTCAAGTGTTGGCTGTGTGGCGGTCATGCCGTATTTAAGAAGTTCCTTGATACGGTCGTTGCACCATAAATAGAAGTCGGGAGAAAGCCATTGTGCAAATACCAAAGCAAGGTCTTCATGCATCCAAGTGCCTTGATTGTTACCTCCTTGATTTACAGTAACTAAATCCGTTGCGGAAATTCCCGTTTTGGCTGATAATGAACTAATTAACTCCTTCGTTTGTTTTGTTGACAAAAAGTCATTACAACGTTTTCCAAACGGTTTAGCCATTTCTGTGGCATTTACCATTACACTATCGCCTTTATAAAAAGTAATAGGACTTCCATTGTATTGGAAGATTTGATTTGTGTAATTGTTGAACATAACAATAATAATAAAAAAGTGCCATCGCCTTTCCCGCTGTTCAACACATTACACAAATGCTGTGAGTACATTAATACTTCACACGGGGGTACGATAGCACCTAATATCTTAAGTGAGGTCATAAAAATAACCTGCACGCTATATGCAAGTTCACGACCTGCATTTGTGTATATGAATGTTGAACGCTGCAAAGTAACGCATAATTTTTGATATGGCAAAATTATAAGATATATTTTTAGCATAAAAAAAAGCCACGATAGTGTTTACCGTGGCTTTATACTATAAATATGCTTTAATTATTCCTTCTTAACCTTGACACGCAACGTTTCATTACTGCCATCCATCATCATTATAATAGTGGCGACATCACCATCTATAGATACAATTTCATAGCGGAGATATTCCTCACCACCCACATAGGTGTAAATGGTATTTCCTGTAGCTTTATATGTACCTTTGCCATTCCCGAAATAACCGCTACCACTATATGTTCCATTTGGATTGAATGTAGCAGAGAAACGATATTTTGAATAATACCAGTTTGTCAGGTCTATTTTCCCTTCCTTTAAGTCGATCTCAATACCTTCCCATGTTCCATACAACGTTTCCATTGGATAGTTGAACACAGCTTCATCATCATCCGAACAAGCGGTAAACACCAACATAGGCAACATTGCCAGTAAAAACAAAATTTTCTTCATGATTATATAACTTTTTATTAAAACGCTGCAAAATTAATAAACTAATATATAATAATTAAGTCTCGTGTCAAGAAAAAGAATATGCTATATAACACAAAAATCCCCACCAAAATAATTCGGTGGGGAAAATCTTATTTGATAACGCCAAATTCTTTTAGCATTTTTCTACTTATAGTAGGACTTTCTTTTACAGTCTCAATAATCTGCTTCATCAATTCGCTTTTGTTATTGATATTTCCTCTATAAGTATTCCTGTTGAATTTATCCCTTTTAGCTCTTATAAGATTGGTACAGTTGACAAATGAATCGTATAACAGGAATGGACACTGTTTTACCGTTATGGGCAAATAATAATCAGTCAGAATATCAGGGAGATTACGGTTTATTTTAGAATTTATTACCAAACCTCCTATTATGTCTCCGTTTTCATCAAAGCCAAGCACTACGAAAAATTTATCACGTGTATTGTCTCCGTTTTTTGGGGTTATGCCATTACTACCGTCAAGTGCAAGCATATAAACATCCCCAACTTTTATATTGTTTTGTATGAGCTTGTCCCCCAAGTCACCAAGAAGATCTCCTATGCTTGTCATAATAATGCGGATTCTATGGAGAGATTTTCTTTAATATAATCCAACATATCGTTGGTAGCCATTCCGTCTTTTGCCATACCTAAAACGTCCATTACTTTTTTCCCTGAATTGCTATAAGCTCTGTTCCATTCTTCTCCATGTGATTTTTCTCTTAACTCTCCATATGGCAAATAGGCGTTTTTTTCTATTGACCTGTCGATTTCCTCAATATCGGCTTTTGACAGGTAATCCAAATCAGCCTCCCTTTTTGCAGTCAGCATATAATACGCATCACAGTCTCCCTTTGATACGCTTCCGTCTATCATGGCCTTAAGTTCTTTGTCGCAATAACAATCGTTCTTGATGCAGTTATATAGAATAGAAGGAACCGGACCATCAGGCAAAGCACAAAATTCATCAGTAGTCATGCGGAAACCATACTTTGCCAGATATGAAATATTTGCAAAATATATCACTTTGAATACGTGATAATAATCCAATCCTTTTGTCTTGTTTAGAATATACAAAACAATTTCGGTCAGCTTTTGTTTGTCAAATTTTGTCATATTATTCTTAATTATTTGGAACAAAAATAGCATAACTTTTTGATATATCGTTCACAAATCAGTAATTCGTTTCACAAAGTATGTTTTAAAGCATACTTTGAATATATTCAGTGCGTCTATTAATCTTAGTCCGTAGGGCAGTTAGGCGATTTCGGGTAAAGGGCAGCCCGGTCTTTGTCAAAATACCCCTTGCGTTCAATCGTTCAACTACCTTGTCAATATCTTGCGGAGTATTGCAGCCTTCCAACATGGCGGCTATCATATTGTTTTTTTCATCGTTCATCGCTTCTTTCCTCCGCTTTTCCCCGTTCGCCTTACCGCCTTTTGCCTGACCTGATGTAGTACCGCCTAATGATGTACATTTGTTTCCAGCTTTGGAAATGAAATAACCGTTTTCCTCAATTTGTTTTTTCTTTACTTCCAATGCTGATTTAGTTCGTTCCTGTATAAGTTCTCGTTCGAGTTCCGCAGCAAAGGAGAAAGCGAACAAAATCATTTCGTCCATCGCTTTTATCATACCACAATTCAAATCAATGCCCATTTGGACGATTACAAGACGAATTTTACGCGGTTTTAGTTCATCATTGATAAGTTTGTTTAAATCGCTCATAGAACGCCCCAAACGGGAAATTTCGGCTACTATCAGCATGTCTCCAGCCTCCAGTAATGGAAGTACATCAGTTCCTAATTTCCGTTTCTTATAGGTTACACCGCCGGATATTCCTTCTTCCGTTATCACAATGTCGGATTTTAAACCGTTTCTTTTCAACCATTCTTGGACGGTTCTGTTTTGTTGCTCCAATGTTTGTTTGTCAGTGGATACACGACCATATTCTACTACTTTCATAAATTTCCCCTCCTTAGATTAAATTCGCTATTATATTATTCGTTTCGTTGTTCTTGGCTTCTGTAAGCCCTAATTCGGATATATTTTGAAGCGCAATTTCGCATTGTTGGCTAATGTATGAGATTTCATCGGCATCAATATCACGGCTATCGTATATAAACGCTTTCGCCAGCTTGATGGCAAGACCTTGACACACATCCCCGGCAACTTTTTCGGCTGCTATAATGTTATAGCAAATTATTTGCTTAATACTTAGTTGTTTGTTCGTTCCCATATTCTTTTGTTTTTAAGTTAGTAATCAAGTTCATTTAAAAGTCTTGTGTATTTGTTCACACTATCTCTATATGATTCAAATAACGGACAATTATAATAGCTAATTTTAGCCATTTCATTTCCGGTTTCGGACAATCTTTCAACATAGTAATTTAATGCGAAAGAATACTTTTTCTTTAGTTCATTATCATTATGTTGTTTATCGAAGTATTCACTACATGATGATAGGCTCAATGATAATAAAGCCAAAATTGCAATTTGTTTCATAATTCAATCATTTAATTATAAATAATAGTTCCGCCCATGGAACTTGCACCACTTGCAAGGCGTTGAACCTTTGGCGGATAATTCGGATTAAAAACCGTTATTTCCTGTCAGCTCCTTACCTACTCCAACAGCTAACCAAATCAAGACGCAAATCATGAACATATTATTTCCTCCTTAATTAAATTTATTCGTTCATTCTTACCTATCGCCTACCCGGCAGCCGTATTACTGCCGGGGCATCATTTGAACGCTGGTCGTAACCTCAACGTGCTCTTATGCTAATTGTGGCAATATATTCACTTTAATCAACGCATCACGAAGAACAGATATAGTTGATAAATCATTCTTGAATACTTCGATGTTGTCCTCGGTAACAAGAGATGCGTAGTTGAGTATCAGTTGAGCAAGATCATCAGCAAGTTGCCTAGGTGATTCCATCTCATTGAAAAGTTCTTGAATGCTGGACAAATCGTATTCTTTCTTGTTGCTTTTATTTAATTCCATATTTTTTGTGTATTTTAAAAGTTTACAATCTATTAATTAACAACATTGCAAAATTGAACATGAAATATGCACCCACCTCATAAGAAAAGTGGGTAAATGAATTTATGTGGCAAAAAACAAGGTTACGCGGCTGGATTCAGCTCACCTTTTATCTGCTTGATGGCTTTCTTCACGTTCCAATCATTTTCATATAGAGCAATAATGAAGCGTCTACCTTTCTGCGTCCATACAGTATATGTGTTGGTATGGGTATTACCTCTTTCACTTGTGAAAATATTGGTTCTCGTTTCATGCATACCCCATTTGTCGTATGGTGATTTTAAGAGCCACTGCCCCGACTGTTTGAACTGTATTCCAAGTTCTTTCAGTTTGTTGTTCAGTTTTTCTGCCGACATACCTATCTCTTTTGCTATTTGAGTTGCAGTAAGAGCATTCACACTCTGCAAGTGGTTGTCGTAGTAGTTGACTTTCGGAGCGGCTTTCTTGATTTCCTCTGTCTGAATCTCAATGGTGACTTGTTGTTGTTCGGTTTCAGCTTCAAGCTGCTTTAACCGTTCCTCTCTCTTGGCAAGGGTAGCTTGGGCGATGGTTAGAGCACGTGCCATGATTTCTTCGGGGGTGTCGTCAGATTTAGTGGCGATATAGCCGCCAGTCTTGCGGATGGCCTTTAGAATTTCCTTAACTCCTTTCTTAAATTCTTTGGCAATTGGTTTGCGGGATTGCATTAAGACTTCATATAAGCCATCTTCGGTAAGTAGCCAAACTTCTCTGTTTTGACCTGATACGAATATTGTTCGTACCAGCTTTTCTTCTTCATCAACAGAAGATACCATGTTTGAAACATCAAACTTTCCTTTTGATGTTTTTGCATAATCAATGCACTCTGCCACTTCTTTGGCAAGGAACAACGGATTTTCGGCAGTTCCATAAACCGTGAACTTGTGCCCCAGCAACTCTGTTTCGCTTAGGACTTGAATAGGATTTGTTAGCATAACAAAAAAATGCACCTACTACGAGCTGCTAACAAATCCATAAGATTAATGTCGGAGGCGTTTCCGTATCTCCACTCGGTAGGCGCAATATCTTAATTTTATACGATACTACTTATTAATATGTCTTGGCAAAAAAATAACTCTATATGGATAGAACCATAAGAGTTTGCCGCTCTCATGGATTTGTTAGCGCTGCAAAGGAAAGCATAATTTTTGATATGGCAAAATTTTGGAGTGTATTTCTGGAAATAAATTATGAAATCACTTCACCTCTCTCCCAAAAGTCTTACATATCATTTGTACAGCAATATTGTGAACTGATAAATATAATTCATCACCTATTTTATTTATAAAAATACTATCATTTCGATACCCATATACTAAGAACTTAGCAGCTTTATTATAATCAGAAGACGGAGATTTCACATTTGTATAATATTCGTATGACACATCTTCATTTGTGTTAAATCCTAAGTAGGCATCCATTACTATACTTGCGAACCTATTCATTCTACAACCTTTCCCTACATCTATAATATTTTCATAATACACCTCATCATCGTAAACAGAATCTTTCAAATAGTAATACTGATATTCAGAAACATCATATCCTCCAAACATATTTTCACCACGCACTTTACATGATAAGATACACAATGTATCATTAAGTTCGGACGTTTCAATATCTGATATTTTTAACGCATCTGGGTTCCTTGCCATTTTAAGCATTGTTTTCTCCATCTGCTTTATTGCCTTACTTTCAAGGCTGTTACTGCACGACACCAAAGCCAATGATGCAATAATCAGTAATAAAATCTTCTTCATAATAACATAATTTTAATTGTTAGTCAATGAATCAATATATACGCAATCTTCCCAATATTTAGGGACTCGCAATATTTCAAGTTCAGCCATCATCATACCTCCATTAGAAATGTCATAAAAAGACTCGTATAGTCGTTTAAAAACACATTCGTCAAACTCCACTACCAGTTCGTTGCTTATACCAATATCTAAAAGGTAGATATATGCGTTATTGGCAATATAATCAATACACCCATGTGTATCACACTCAGCAGATATGCTACAAATATCTTTCTTGAAGTCCATAAGGAACGTATATATTGCATTCCTTATTCTCGGATTAAGTTCATGCATATCCTCGTCTGACAAATACTTCCAATGAAAATCTTCAATTCCATTTCTAATATGAACAGCGATAGCTTTTGCAAGTCTGTTTTTATCATTTAGCACTTCACTTGCAACGTCCTTTATAAAATCAAGAGCCGATTTTACAATTTTTCTTTTCATATTTCATTTATCTTTCTTGTTCAGCAATCTGTCTTCTGTCTGTTCCAGTGTTTTCTTTTTAATATTAAGTTGGTGCTCCACTATCAAATCATAATCGCAATGAGTATCTCCACTCTTTATTGTTACAACAAAGATTTCCAAAGAAACAAGAACCAAAAATAAAATGCAATAAAAAGTAATAGACAAAAAACTACTGGTTATAACCTCCCATGTTGCATTTAATTCTTCTATAAAACCAACTTTTCTTTTGGCAAAATCTGAACGAACCTCCTTGTCTACTACACTCTTATTCTCTTGAAGTTTTTTTAATTGCTCTTGATAGATAGCAAGTTGGTTCTCATTAGCCTTTGTTTGCGCAGATATTGGATTTTCCATACTTCTTGTAACTACATTTGTAGTTCTTGTTTTTATGGGATTACCTTCATCATCAACGCCTGCGACAACCTCCTTGTTGTCAACGTCTGTAACTTTTATAACAGGATTCTTCTGCAATTTTTCATACAATTCAACATTTATCCGTCCAATAGAATCTATTGCCTCTGTAAGCATCTTAATATCGGCATCATACATTTCTAATCTATGAGTTCTAGCATTCTGAATAAGTTTCTCCCTGTTCTCATCCACCTTTATTGCCAAGTCGTTTTGAAATATGATTTGGTCAAATATAAAAGCACCAAGGAAAGACATCAGAACAGCTAATATAACCCTAAACACATAAGACCATGTTGGTTTACCAACAGCTAAAATGATAATACGTTCTATACAAAGAACAATAACCATAAATGCAAAAGATACAGTGAATTTTCCGTATATTGAATCTATATTAATATACTTGTCCGCAAAACAAAATCCTATTGTACCCCATAATATCATCATTATAGTAATGGCAGAAGTAAGCCTTTTAAATGTACGATGGCTTGCCTCTCCACAGTCTTTCAATATGTCAACTCTCCAACCTATAAGAAAGCATCCTATTTTAGTAAGTATTCCCATAAACTATTATCTATTTATAAAAGATTCAGATTTTGCAGATATACCTTTTAAGAAACCTCTCTCATAGGAAGCTATCATATTCATCATCTTTTTGTCTTCTCTATCAAGAGATGATTCCATCTCGTTTATTTTACTAAGATGCTCGTTAAAAGTGTCCCTTCTTGCCTTCAATGTCATTGAAGTAGTAGTTAAACCCTGGGTTTCCACAATGTCAATTTGTACACTTATATCACGAATATCACTTTCGTATCTTAAACGAACTTGATCAAACCGCATTTTAAGCCCATTTTTAATCATTTCCTTTTTAGCTTCTTTATAAGTCATATCCGCATTACACATTGCATCATCATAGCCTTCTTGCTCATAATCACCTTGTATATAATCATAAATGACATCAATAGGCATACCTGTACCATGTTTTACGGTTACGGCATTGTTATCTATATTTGGCTCTGAATCATCTACAAAGTCTTCCCTTTTGATTTCTGGTTGAATTACTTTATCATCTATAACATTTAGATTTTGCAACCCTGTAACTTCCGTATTGTTTTTCAGGTCGCTCTTCTTGAAAAAATTAAAAAGTCCCATATTTATTTATTGTTTTAGTTGGAATATCAAATTTTGCATGTCCTCTTTGGTGGCAAGAACTACATAGTGTAATAAGATACTTATCATTATATTCCCACGGCCGAAGTTTCCTCCCATTTTTATCAATATGATATTGCTTATGATGTACAACCAAATTTTTTTCACTTCCACATATTGTACATTTATATCCATCTCTTTCTAATATATGCATTCTCTTTTCACGCCACCTTTCATCAAACAGAAGTTCTCTATATGAACCGTGATTAGAATAATATTGTTTCATTTTCTCAACCCCTTTCTAAAACTACTGTTTGCACTCCTTGAACTCTTCATAAGTCCACCTTTTACAACCCAAATGATAACCGCAATAAAAAATAGTATGTCCATAACAACATTACATTTTAGTTAAACGTTGCAAAATTACAACATAATTCCAAACTGTCCAAAAATAAGAGGTATGTTAGATCGCATGAAAAAAAACTAAATAAAAATTTGTCTTTGCAATATAATGTATTACTTTTGCATTATAATATAATACAATAATAGGATGGAAACAGTAATAAGAAAACAAACATCGTTCCGGCTACGTGAAGATTTGCTTCAAGTATTGCAGGAACACGCAAAGAAAGCAAACAGAAGCCTAAACAATTTTGTAGAGAGCACTTTGATGGATGCGATGTATTCAGAACCAAATGAAGAAACTGTCGCAGCCATAAACGAAGCGCGTTCCGGCAAGTATTCGGGAACGATAGATACTACAGATTTTGATTCATTCATGAAATCTATCAACGAAATAGAATGAAGACGATCCGTTATAGCACAAAAGCAAAGAAAGATTTGAAGAAGTATAGGAATGACATCCTGCTAATGAAAGCCTTATATGATGTATTGGAAAAGTTAGCAAACGGTGACATCCTTCCCAAAGAATATAAAGCACATGCTCTAATAGGGAACTACAAGGACTGTATGGAATGCCATATCAAAAATGATTTTCTCCTGATATGGATAGACACAGAACACGATGTGATAGAAGTTATCAGAATCGGAAGTCATTCCGAATTATTCTAAACATGATATTTACTCAATTTCGCCTTCAATACATATAAGCATATTAGATTTTCTTTTGTCGATCCTACACCTTTAATGTGAACCAACCTCAAACAGCCCCCACAATCGGAAATCAATATACCGAGTGGGAACCAATATGAATTATTATTTCTCTATATTAGCTCTGATCTGTTTAAGTAACAAAAATGCCCCTTCCATCTTATAGTTACCCAAACATTGTTGGGCTTGCATAATACAGCTTTCAACAGTGAGGGCTAAATCGGGAGTAAACGCAGATTTATTTATTTGCATTGTTTTGGGAAGTTGGCTAGCATGATCATTGAACCATGCAATCATTTCATTCAATTCTTCCTCTGTGTAACTTTGTCTTTTCTCAGCCATACTACAAAAATTTAATCCATTATTACAGGAACAGCAAAATTAAAAATCTTGTTTAAAATATACATATCACGAGATGGATTTATTCATGGTTTAGACTTTTTTAAGCTACCCGATATGTAATCTATCACTTTCCTGTTAGCCTCATCAATCTTATCCCTGTCGAAATCAATGTATATATCTGTAACATCACAACCAAAGGAGTGCCCCAAAGCTAAAGATATTACATCTTTCGGAATATCCACCTTATGTGCTAGCGTAGCCCATGTATGACGCGCCCAATATGTTGAAAGTTCGGGAAACAATGGTTGCTTACTTTTTTTCCCACCAAGCCCTTTTCGTTCAAACGGACCTATTCCTTTAAGATTCTTATTCATCCTATGGCTAAAATCATGATAGTCTCCATAGTAATCTAATACATCTAGTAAATGAGTTTTACCTTGATACCTGTCCAATATAGCTTGTGCTTCCGGCTCTATTTTAATAGAGTAAAATTTCTTTGTTTTCTGGCGATAATATTCTATACGTCCATCTATTATATCCTTGTGTTCAAGTAAAAGCAAATCACCTATATTTATTCCAACAAGATATACAATCAGCATAAATATATCCCTGTATTTCTTTTCAAACTCCTCACAAGGATAATCACGCAATAATCTCAATTGTTCAACAGATAAAGCACGTTTTCTAGTTTCTTCTTTTTTTATCTTATACTTTCGAAAAGGATATAAGGTAGTAATTTCTTCATCAATAGCATAATTGAATACTGCACGAATGTTACGCAGGTGAATAGAATAAGCGTTTACTTTCATCCCTGATTCAGCCATCCAACTTTCAAAATTAGACAGCCATTTCCTATCCATTGTGTCAAAGGTGCAATCCGGATCATATTCAAGCAGTTTATTTCTAGTTGTATTATAAACCGTTTTTGTTCCTGTATTACTCTTTATGGAAACAAACTCATCAAGATAATCTATAAAACATCTTGTTTTTTTTACAACCTTTTCATCAAATACATATTCGCTGATTATCTCCTTGGCTTTAGCGGAAGGCAAAGAAGATAATCTAGCTTCATCGTCAATAATCAATTTTTCAGCCTTATTCTTCAAACTGACAAGCCTTACATTTTTTACTTTAGACTGTGGTACCGATTTGTCCAAATAAGACACTTCATTAAACTTTTCAGAAGACGGTGTAGATATTCCAGTGGAGAAAACAAACCTCGTTTTCCCTATCCGTATCACAAGAAGAATCATCTGAGATCCATCCTTCTTTGCTCTTGTATCAGGTATCAATCTTACTGTTGCCATTGTTTTGTGACGTTTTTGTGACGATAAAGATACATAATAACCCCCAAATAACCACCTTAAACGGAATGTTTTCTTTGATAATAATATAAAAAAAAGCACTTACCATTAGATAAGTGCTTGATATTCAGCAGAGCGGCAAACGGGATTCGAACCCGCGACCCTCAGCTTGGGAAGCTGATGCTCTACCAACTGAGCTACTGCCGCATCTCTAAAACGGAAACAAAAGTAATATATATTTTTCAACCGACCAAATATAAGCAAACAATATTTACTATAACCATCAAGATTTCTGCTCTCCTGTTTATATCGACAGCTTTATGCATATCCTGTGTATGGATAAACCGATCCTTATCTCCAATAAAAGGTTTATAGACTATCTCTCCAAAATAAACATGAGGACCTCCAAAACGGCAATTCAAGATACCTGCTAAAGCAGACTCCGGATAACCTGAATTAGGACTCGCATGCCGGTTACCATATTTACCTACAAATCTCAGCAAACCGGGACGCCCTGCACACAGCACCATTAAAAATGCAGTTAGACGAGCCGGAATATAGTTCGCCATATCATCAATATGTGCAGCGACACAACCAAACTGAAGATAACGTTCATTCCTATAGCCTATCATAGAGTCAAGCGTATTAACCATCTTATAAGCAAGCATACCGGGAACTCCCAAAAGCAAATACCAGAATAATGGAGCAATAACCCCATCACTCAAATTCTCAGCCAATGTTTCCAAAGCAGCCGTACGCACTTCCTGATCTGTCAGTTCCGAAGTATCACGCCCTACAATACGGGAAACCTGCTTTCTTCCTTCCTCCAAAGAATGATCCGCAGCCAAAAAAACCTGCCTTACTTCGTTGATAAGTGTAGTTCCTGCCAAACAATAGAAAACAAGCACAGCAGAGAGAATAATACCCAACCAACGGTTTAGCACAAACAGATAATGCAATACCAAAACAGATCCTGCATACACTAGCAAAATAAGCATAATGGCCGCCACCCCTCCTTTCAACATCCGATGTGTCCCACAGTTCCATCGTTTCTCACAAAAAGAGATCAGCTTCCCGAATCCTACCACTGGATGCGGCAATCCTATCGGATCCCCAAGCAATTTATCTAATATCCATCCTATCAACAACGGAAGAATTAATACATATATGTCCATTTCTTTATACTTTCTACCAGTTTGTCATTTTCTTCCGGAGTTTGTGTAGCAATACGGAAGAAGTGTTCATTCAGCCCTTCAAAATTGGATGCGTCACGAATAAGAATTCCCTGCTCTGTTGCCAGATATTCTTTCAAAGCCGCCGCCTTTCCCATCCGCAATTGAACTAACATATAGTGAGTATCCGATGGCCAGATCTCCATTCCCCCTATTGAAAGTAAAGATTGAACTAATCTCTCTTTTTCCCTCAATAACAAAGAGATATCTATATCATATTGAGAAGAAGACAATAAATAATGCCCGGCCTCTATAGCCAACTGATTAACAGACCAAGGCATCCGCTGTGTCCGGATTTCATGTAGCAGTTCTTTACATGCAGTGATATATCCTAAACGCAAGCCGGGCACGGCAAAACGTTTTGTCATGGAATGCAACAGAATAACATTCGGAAATTCCGCAGCCTCCTTGGCTGTAAGCAAAGCCTTCTGTGTAAAGAATTCATACGACTGGTCCATGATAAAAATACGCTGCGGATTTTGTTTTATACAGGCTGTCAAGACTTCCTTCTCCCTAAGCTCTCCTGTGGGATTATTAGGATTACATAACCATATCAACCTCCCCCTATCCGGCAAACGGTTCAAATTATATATAGGAACCACTTTATGACCATGCAGACGACAAGCATCCGCATATTCGCTGAAAGTGGGCATCAAGATAGCCGAAATCTGATTCCTGAATGTCTGAGCTATTAAATAAATGGCTTCCGTAGCCCCATTGGTCACACAAACCTCTTCAGACGAAAGATGAAACCGTTCCGCTAAAACCTTTTCCAACGAATAAGGTTCCGGTTCGGGGTACGTACGGATACTTTCCATCTGCTGAAACAAATGTTGATGTAATCCGCTATGGTCTACATGATTATATACGTTTGAACTGAAATTTATCTTTATTGCTTTATACTTATAAGCATCATCACCATGTCCTTCAATCATTCCCACTCATTATTTGGTACAACAAAGGCAGATTAAGATGACTGCGTACATGCTCTGCCAATTTATCATATTGTTCTTCTTTATAAGTCCGGTAATCCAACACCGTATGACACTCCAGTTTTTCTGCGTATGGTTCCAGCAAATAATCTATAAATGCCTGATTATCCAATATTCCATGAATATAACTTCCCATACATTTTTGGTTTACAAAACAACCGTCCTCTCCACCGTCTTCCAGTTTATTCAAAGGAACTACAGCCTCCCCCGGAACCGGGCGGGTTTCTCCCATGTGTATTTCATATCCTTGGCAAGTTTCCGCATTCTCAAGAAAATGAAAATTCACCTGCCGCGTCACCTTCTCCCCTTGCATCGTAGTAATGACGGGAAGCAGTCCCAGTCCCGGCAATTGACGGATCTCTCCCTCCACTCCTTCCGGATCGTGAATCTCAAGTCCCATCAATTGGTATCCCCCACAAATTCCCATTACAGTAACCCCTTCCCTATGCGCACGTAGGACAGCTTGCGCCACCCCGTTCCGTCTCAACTCATACAAGTCATCCAAAGTGCTTTTGCTGCCAGGAAGCAGAATAATATCAGCTTTGGCCAGATCTTCCGTATTATTGGTATAATAAAGGTGCACCCGTTCATCCCGTTCCAATCTGTTGAAATCTGTAAAGTTTGAGAGATGACGCAACAGAACAACTGCTATGTTTATTTTGCCTTCCACGGCTTGCATCCGTTTATAGTCCAAGCCTACGGAATCCTCTTCCTCAATATGTATATTTCTATAATAAGGTATTATTCCCAAGACAGGAATACCACATAAATCCTCCATCATCTTCACACCAGACTCAAACAAACGGATATCCCCTCTGAATTTATTAATGATTACTCCTTTTATACGTTTCTTGTCCTCAGGAGTTTGTAACATGACCGAACCATAGACACTGGCAAATACTCCTCCCCGGTCAATATCAGCTACCAAAATCACATCCGCATCCGCATAACAGGCCATCGGCATATTCACCAAATCAGTATCCCGCAGATTTATTTCGGAAATACTCCCTGCTCCCTCCATTACAATAGGGTTATAACGTGCGGCAAGACGGTCAAAGGCTGCGTTTACCTCCTGCCTCAGCTCTTCACGTCCCTCCTTGCGAAAATACTCAAAAGCGTTACGATTACCGATGGGACGACCGTTTAATACCACTTGCGAAGTATGATCGGAACTGGGTTTCAACAACAAAGGATTCATGTCCGTATGACAAGGGACTCCAGCCGCTTCGGCCTGTACAGCTTGTGCACGCCCTATTTCCAACCCTTCCGGAGTGGCATATGAATTCAGTGCCATATTCTGTGCCTTAAAAGGTGCCGGTCGATAACCGTCCTGTTTAAAAATGCGGCATAATGCAGCAGCGATGACACTTTTGCCAACATCACTGCCTGTTCCTGCCAACATAATCGGGTGTAAAATCTTTTTCATCACTCTTTCTTCTTTCTTTTATATGCAAAGGACTGCCACTTTTCTTCCGTCCAGTTCTGTTGTTGCATCTCATAACGGGCCATAACAAAAAACAAATCGGACAGCCGGTTGATAAACCGAAGAATTATCTCCGGTAACGGATCTTGTTTATGCAAAGTCCATAATCTCCGTTCAGCCCGGCGTGCCACCGTCCTAGCAAACTGCAGCTGCGCTGATACCGGCGTTCCTCCGGGAAGGATAAAGGAACTATTATCCTCCATCTGTTCCATCAATGTATCCATTGCTTCCTCACAAAAAGAGCATAAATCATCAGGCAAGATATTAGGATTCCCTTCACGGATAGTTGATGGTGTAGCCACATGGCTCATCACTGCCATCATGTTTTTCTGAATTGAAAAAAGCAAGGATTGCCATTCGTGCTCCTGAGGTAAAAACGAACGCACAATTCCTATAACAGCATTCAACTCATCAATACATCCATTAGCTTCAATGCGGATATCATCTTTAAAAACCCGCTCTCCACCATGAATTCCTGTCATGCCCTTATCTCCGGTTCGTGTATAAATACGTTTCATACTTTCCATAATTTCAAGATATCCGTTTCCCCCCAATATAGATGAGTATATCCGGCTATCACGTTTTTATATCTATAAAGCGGGGTACTCACTTCCATTCCTCTTGCCGTAAATTGTTTTGCTACAGAAGGCATAGCGTCAGGAGCAACAACATTGGAATAATGAAATTCATGCCCGCGAAGCTCCATCCCTTTATATTCTATACGACGATACCCTAGATGAAGTCTGGCACCCACCATGGTACAATCCAAAGGCAAAATACCCGTCATGGCATATGCAGTCCCTCCCTGGCGGGCTGTCAAGGAACGGGTGAGAAACATCATACCTCCACACTCGGCCAAAATTTTCCCCCCCTCCTCTGCATAAGTTCTTAATGCTTCCATTAACTTTTTGCGCCGATGTAGTTGACGGGCGAACAATTCCGGATATCCTCCGGGTAAATAAACCAAATCAGCATCCGGCAAATCACTACCATATACAGGACTGAAATAAGTAATGCTTCCTAGCGCAGACAAGCGGTCTATGTTTTCTCTATAGATAAAGTTGAAAGCCGGATCCCGCGCTATGGCTATCTTCATCTTTTTAGCAGAAGGAGTAAAACTTTCCACCCCTGTTTCTGAACTATAAGGCAATGTATACCGACACGGGAAATTACGATGACAAATACTCAGCAGCTTATCCAAATCCACATATTTTCCAACCAATTCCGCAGCCTGTTCTATCAAGGTGTTCATGGAACGTTTGGCTGTCAATGTCAAACCCAAGTGCCGGGATGGAATTTTCAACCCTTCTGTCATAGGCAGATATCCCAAACATTCCACTCCTGCATCAACACAAGCCTCACGTAAATAAGCGAAATGAGAAGGAGATGACACTTGATTGAAAACAATACCTGCAATCTTCACAGCCGGATTAAAATGCTTGAAACCATAAATTAACGGAGCCACAGAATAAGCTGTAGAACGCGCACTTACTATAAGCACTACAGGGATATTCAACAATCTGGCTATTTCAGCACTACTTCCCTGCATTCTTTGATAACCGTCAAACAATCCCATCACTCCTTCGGTTACACATACATCGGCTCCATCTCCATATTTATTATACAGATGTTGTACATGGGTATTTGATGCCATCCAAGTATCCAAATTCACCGACTCATGGTCAGCAGCCAGCGTATGAAATTGTGTATCAATATAATCAGGACCACATTTAAAAGGCTGTACCCGCAGACCTCGTTTGTGCAATGCCCGCAGCAGCCCCATCGTAAAAGTCGTTTTTCCGCTTCCCGATGTAGCGGCCCCTATGAGTAATTGTGGCTTCATTCTTTAGTATTTCTTTAAAAACGGATACAAAGATAGTGCAAATTGCAAATTATCGAAATTAGAATAACAGATTAATTCATAATTCCGACATATCAAGTAAATATCCTTAGAAAGCAATTAAAGTTTTATGGTTTATCAATTAAATAAGCTACCTTTGCAGTCATTTTTGCCAGAATGACAGCTATACAACAATGATAAAATTGATACTATAAATAATTAAACTAGATAATGAATTATGGAACTTTTTAGAAATCTCTTTGAAGGGTACCCTAATTTATGGGGCGGCGGAGTAGCACATTCCGTACTTATTCTTTCACTGGTCATTGCTTTCGGCATCATGTTAGGAAAAATAAAAGTGGCAGGTATCTCATTGGGAGTAACCTGGATACTTTTTGTAGGAATTGTATTCGGTCATTTCAATCTGAACCTGGACGAACATCTGTTGCATTTCTTAAAGGAGTTCGGTCTGATATTATTTGTCTACTCAGTCGGACTACAAGTGGGTCCCGGTTTCTTCTCAGCATTCAAGAAAGGAGGGTTCACACTGAACCTGCTTGCCATGATGGTTGTATTTTTAGGTGTGACCATCACCATTATACTCCATTTCATAACAGGTGTCCCCATTACCACAATGGTAGGAATTCTTTCTGGAGCTGTAACCAATACCCCGGGACTAGGTGCCGCACAGCAAGCAAACAGTGATCTGAATGGTATAGACGCTCCCGAAATAGCACTGGGATATGCCGTAGCCTATCCATTGGGAGTAGTAGGGTGTATTCTCTCCCTGCTGGCATTGAAATATATCCTGCGCATCAACACAAAAACCGAAGAAGCCGATGCGGAACGGGGATTGGGGCATCTACAAGAACTGACTGTACGCCCTATCTCACTAGAAATACGCAATGAAGCCGTAGAAGGTAAAACAATAAAAGAAATCAAGCCATTGGTAAACCGTGATTTTGTGATTTCACGCATACGGCATTGTGACGGAGACAGACAAACAGAACTGGTGAACTCCACTACAGTATTTCACATACACGATGAGATTCTTGTTATCGCCAATCCGATAGATGTAGAAGCTATCACTGTCTTTTTTGGAAAACAAGTGAATGTGGAATGGGATTTCCAAAACAAACAACTTATCTCCAGAAAAATTCTGATCACCAAGCCTGAATTGAACGGTAAGACATTGGCCCAACTAAAAATCAGGAATAACTTCGGAGCAAGCATTACCCGTGTAAACCGTTCGGGTGTAGACCTTGTGGCCACTCCCAACCTGCAATTGCAAATGGGTGACCGGGTGAAGATTGTGGGTAGCGAACTAGCTGTAGCCCATGCCGAAAAGATTCTAGGTAATTCCATGAAACGTTTGAATCATCCCAACCTGATCCCTATTTTCTTAGGCATCGCATTAGGGTGTATTCTAGGAAGCACTCCTTTTTTATTCCCCGGTATCCCCCAACCGGTAAAACTGGGACTGGCAGGAGGCCCCCTTATCGTATCCATCCTGATAAGCCGTTTCGGACCACATTATAAACTGATAACCTATACCACCATAAGTGCCAATTTGATGGTACGTGAAATCGGTATCTCGCTTTTCCTTGCTTGCGTAGGATTAGGAGCCGGCAAAGGATTCATCGAAACAATCATTAACGAGGGTGGATATGTATGGATAGCATACGGCGCCATTATTACGCTGCTGCCTTTACTGATTGTAGGTATAATAGGACGATATGTTTATAAACTGAACTATTACACCTTGATCGGAGTATTGTCCGGAGCCACCACCAATCCGCCCGCATTAGCCTACTCCAATGATTTGACCTCTTGTGACGCTCCGGCAGTGGGTTATGCCACCGTTTATCCGCTTACCATGTTTTTACGTGTACTCACAGCACAAATATTAATATTGGCACTTGCCTGATCCCGCCAGAATTATTGCAAATTCATATTACCGTAGGAGTGAATCTAATTCACTCCTACGGTTCAAAATCCCCCACCTCTTTCAAAAGCAACCATTTTTTCATTAATCTTAAAACATATATAAAATAATTGCCTACCTTTGTGCCCGATTTGGTGATATAGGCAGCCTTTCTCTGCCTGTATAAAAGGGAATTCGGTTATAGAATCCGAAGCAGTGCCCGCTACTGTGAAACCCGTCTGATGAAAAGCAATTCTCACCAAGCCACTGTTTCTTTTGCCAGAAATGGGAAGGCGCTTTTCAGGGTGAAGCCAGGAAACCTGCCAAGTCCGAACATAGATAATCATGCTCTCCCGGGGTCAGGAAAGTGAATTATTAATTCTTAAATTCTTTCGATGAAAGTAAAGTTATTATTGACAGCAATTACTTTAAGCTGTCTGGCTATTGACGTACTGGCACAAGTCAGTATCAGTGGAAAGATTGTGAGTGCCGATACCAACGAACCTATAGTGGGAGCTAATATCCGTATCGATCAAAGCCTTTCAGGATGCACCACAAATGGTAAAGGCGAGTTTTCCATCAGCAATCTCCCTGATGGGAAACACGTATTAAGAATCACGCATGTCAGTTACACACCCAAGTCTATCACGACAAAAGGAGGTGAAAAGAATCTTCTTATCAAGCTACAAGACAGTTTTACCAATATAGGCCAGGTAGTAGTAACCGGTACAGGAACACACCACCGCATGACGGACAGTCCCGTGCCTGTTTCCGTTATCACTGCAAAGGATTTAAGTAATGCCAGTGTAACATCGCTGGACGAGGCCTTACAAAAGCTGACCCCGTCTTTCTCAAGTATGACCAACGGCATGGGGACAACATTGAGTCTGAATGGATTGCCTGATGATTATTTCATTTTTCTGGAAAATGGCAAACGCCTGTATGGAGATGACACCTATGCTCGAATCAATGTTGCCAAAATCAAACGTATTGAAATATTGAACGGCGCTTCTTCCGCTCTTTACGGAACAAATGCTATCGGAGGAGTTATCAACATCATTACTGATGATGCAAAAAATGCTATCAATGTTTCCAGCGATACCCGTTATGCCAGTAAAGGACGTTTTACCCAGTCCGTAAACATAGATGTCAATACCGGCAAGTTCGGCTCCTACACCTCTTATCGCCGTCAGCAGGCCGAAGGATGGCAACTGAATCCATACGAGGAGAACTCCAAAACTCATGAATTGGAAGAAACCGGGAAAGTAGCTTCTACAGGCTTCTATGCAAATACTGTCAATCAAAAATTCACTTTCGATGCTACCGACAAACTCTCTTTTTATGCCCGCGGCGGATATTATGACAACAAGACACGCCGCCCTTATGAAGCATACGACTACAACATATTGCATGAAACCTTTAATTATGGCATTGGTGCCCAATACATGATAAATAAAGGGAATTATATTACCGCAGACTGTTACGCCGATCATTTTTCTTCCTCTTATTGTTTTTTTAAAGACAATAAAACCTATAATGGAAAAGCAGGTGAAGAGCAAGTGCGCAAACGGACCCGTAATCACAATCTTAGCATAAAAGGTATTTTTAAATTAGGTAACCGGCACAAACTTTCAGTCGGCACAGAATATATCGTTGATGTCTTGAAAAGTCAAACAGACAATATAGCCAAAGAAGATGCTTATACACTGGCCTTGTTTGCACAAGATGAAATAAAGTTACTGAGAAACCTACAGGCTTTGATTGGTGTACGTTACATTTATCATGAAAATTTCAAAAATCATGCCACTCCCAATGTAGCACTGATGTATAAACCCGGCAAATTCAATTTCCGTGCCTCCTATGCAGCAGGTTTCCGAACTCCTACCCTGTCTGAACTCTATGCCACTGACATAGCTAAAAAAAATGACAGGTTGACAATAGGTAATTTGGATTTAAAGTCGGAAAAGAATAATTATTTCTCATTGAGTGCAGAGTATGTACATGAGCGTTTTTCAGTATCAGTCAATGCTTTTTATAATAATATTCGTGACATGATAGATTATAATACGATTGCCACGGGAGATAAAGCTATGGAGCAATATGGTCATAAGGAAGTTCGTCAACGTGATAATATAGCGGAGGCTAAAGTCCACGGAATCAATGTATCCGCCAATGCATACCTAGGTGCCGGGTTCAATTTAAGCGGAGGATACACTCATCTTAATACCCAAGATGTGGAATTGGAACAACCCATCGACAAAAGTATAAAAAACGCATACAATATCAATGCCCAATGGGCGCATTCATGGAAAATATATCGGTTGAATATAAATTTGAACGGCCGTATCAACAGCAAGCGTTTCTCTAAAAGTTACGGTTATGCTCCCGAGTATCAATTGTGGAATTTAAACACACGCCATTCTTTCAACTTAAAATCTGTAATCATCGAACCCGGATGCGGCATGGAAAACCTGTTCGATTATATGGATGACCGTCCTTATAACAGCAATTATGCGACACTTACCCCCGGACGTTCATTCTACATCAGTCTGTCTTTAAAATTTAAAAGCTAAAAAAATCAAAGACTTATCGAAGATAATATAAAATAAACCTCTATCTTTGCAACGGAATTAGTAATCGGGCTATCACATAGCCCGATGCAAGGGAACCCGGTGTAAATCCGGGGCTGTACCTGCAGCTGTAAATCCTCATGATGTTGATTGGATAGTCTAAAACCACTGTTTCATTTGAAGAAATGGGAAGGTTTCCAATCAGAGGAAAGCCAGAATACCTGCTAAGTCTGTTGAACAATAAACACCAAGCTTCCAGGATTAGAAGTATGTGTCCATTCGAACAAGCGTTTTCCAACGTCTATTCCTTTGTGGCATTCCTCTTTATCAGAGGGAAACTTGATGTTTTATTTTGCAAATTAAATAAAACATAATATGAGGTATTTACTTCCTGCTATTCTACTATTAGGTACACAAATTGCAAGTGCCCAAAGTATTCTCAAAGATAAAGACGATAAAGAATTGTCCGTATTACTGAATGAAGTGGTCATCACGGGTACAGGTACTGAACATTATCTGAAAGATGCTCCCGTACAGACTGAAGTCATAACCAGCAAAGCTTTGGAACAATATCAGGCACGCAGTATAGACGATTTGCTCAGTGGTCTTAGTCCTTCATTGACCTTTCATGATGGTGATATGGGGAGCCATATCCAACTAAACGGATTGAACAATGACTATATCCTGATCATGATAAATGGAAAAAGAATGAATGGCGATGTAGGAGGGCAAAACGACTTGAATCAATTAAATCCAGCTAATATAGAACGCATAGAGATTGTAAAAGGGGCCGCTTCTTCACTTTATGGCAGTGACGCAATAGCCGGAGTTATCAATATCATAACCAAACGTAACCGTGAAAAAATGGAGCTCACCAACACATCCCGCATAGGTGAATATGGCGATATACGTCAAAGTACCAGTTTCGGCTTTAACTATAGAAAGATAAAATCTGTAACCGGAATCAACTTCCGGCATACCGATGGCTGGCGGAATACAGACCTACAGTGGGATCAGAATCAATTGAAATCCGGCTCTACTATGTTGACCGTAAACCGTTCTTCAAACTATACCCTGTCCGAGAACATTGAATGGCAAGTCAATCGCAAACTAGACCTCACTGCAGAAGGCACTTATTATGAGCGTTGGGTAATGCGTACACACGGTCCTTGGAAATATCAAGCCAACGATTTTTATTATCGCAACTATACATTTGCAGTAGGAAGTAAATATAAATTAGGAAAACGGAATTATCTGACAGCAGACCTATCTTATGGCAGATACGGTTACTTCTATGACTATAAGCTAAACGAGCATACTGATTATTTTCTAGACAATGACCGCCATGAACGTATCACCTACTTTGCCGGTCAACGTATCAAACAAAGTATTCAGAAACAAATATTAGGCCAGGTAAAAAGTGTATTTTATCTTGGAGAGGACCATATTTTAAATGCAGGAATCGAATATCAGTACAATCATTTGGAATCACCTCATCACATTGACGGTGACCGCGCTTCCGTTTATACGTTGGCAGCTTATATACAGGAGGAATGGACAGCCAGAGAAAATCTGGTTCTGACTGCCGGGGTACGAGGAACACAACACAAGGAAACAGGATTGAATTTCAGTCCGAAAATATCAGGACTTTATAAACCCGGAGAACATATTAATTTGCGTGCGTCTTATGCTTTAGGCTACAAAGCACCCACTATTAAAGAACTTTATTATAATTATACCGGCGTTATCGGAGGCGGTGCTTTGACTGCATATCATGGCAACACAGATCTAAAAGCACAAACCTCACAATATGCTTCAATCGGTATCGAGTACGTAGGGCAAAAATTCCAAGCCAGTTTAACCGGATACATGAATTATCTTCACAACATGATTGAGCTGGTTGAAATTTCCGTAACTCCCGATGAAAAGTTTCTTGAAGTAGAAAAGAGCAAACAATATAAGAATCTGACAAAGGCACGTATTTATGGTATGGATTTCACCTTCAACTATCGTCCTGCAAAATCTCTCAGCCTTGCCGGCGGATATAGTTATGCTGATCCAAAAGCGCAATATCCTAACAAAGGTATAGATTATATGAAATATCTTCCTATTGATGCTACTTCCAGCCATAATGCAAATTTAAATATCTTATGGCAACATTCATGGAAACTGTATCGTTTGGGTATCGGCATCTATGGCAGATATCAGTCTACACGCCGTTATATAAATGATAATAATGCCGACGGATTCCAAACTTGGCGTATCAACACAGCCCACTCATTATTAAAAATGAAACGGTGGTCATTAACGATGAATGCCGGGGTAGATAATGTATTTGACTATGTAGACCGTACTCCTTTCGGACGGAATCGTGCCACATCAACTCCCGGAAGAACTTTTTATGTCTCCGCCCTCATTAAATTCAAAAACAATTAATAACCAACAATTTATAAATTAATTTTTATTAGTATGAAACAATTCAAGTATTATCTGATGGCGGCTTTTGTTGCTGCCGCAACTTGCACAGGATTCAGTTCCTGTAGTGACAATGATGATGAAGAAAGTACTGTTAATCCTGCTGTGGATGTAGTAACCAGAACCAAGCAACACGACACAGCCATTTTGCTCTGTACTTTTGGCAGTACCTATAATGAGTCCCTTTCTGTTTATGATGATGTGATTGAGGATTTTAAAGCTAAATTCCCCAATACGGATATTTATATGTCATTTACTTCACGTACATGTATCGGACGTGTAGAAGCATCTACCGGCATAGCACGTTATGAATTGGACCAATGGTTGAAAGCAATAGGCGATGCAGGATACAAACGTGTGGCTGTACAATCATTGCATGTAATTCCAGGCGAAGAATATCTTTCATTAATGAATACTGATGTAAAAAAATACTTTATGATTCAATGGTATCCGCATATTGATGTATTGAAAGGTACCAACCTTCTTTCCAGTGCAGAAGATACTAAAGATGTAGCAGAGATACTTTACAAACACTATGAGTCTAAATTAGCAGGCAAGAACAACATCGTGCTTCTAATGGGACACGGTAATCCGGATGAGAATTACAATGCTAACAAAAAGTACTCTGACATGGAAAAAGCATTGCAGGAACTTGCTGCCAACAACAATATCTTTGTAGGTACTGTGGATTATGGTGACATGCTTTTCTTCCCGAAAGAAATAGAGGAAGAACCGGCTAATAGAATTCCTGTAGAAGGATTTGACAAAACCCAATATCCCGACTGTATGTACTCTAAGGTGATGAGCTATTGCGAAAAGAACGGTCTGAACCCATCAGAAGTAAATGTTTATCTTGCACCTTTCATGTCAATTGCCGGTGACCATGCCCACAACGACCTTTGGGGATTGGAAGCTATGGCCGAAGATGACGATGTAAGCAATGTGGAAATCAATACAAATGAATATAGCTGGCGTGAACGTTTGGAGAAATTAGGATTCAAAGTGGACAGAACATTCGAAAGCCACCCGACAGATCAAGCCGGAGCCGATCATGGTATTAAAGACGGATGTAATATGAAAGCCCTTGGCAGTTATCCTGAGATTCGCCAAATTTGGGTAAACCATTTATATGAAAACTGGAATGATGACAGTGCATGGGAGAATGGTGAAGACTATCAACCGGAAGCATAACCAACTTAATATATTTATCTGAAAAAGGCGGAATTTATTTCCGCCTTTTTCAGATACGCCAAAACCGATAGGTAATATCTTTCATCTCATCCCCGTATATCCGATAGAAATGCTGATTGGTATCAGGAGATTTCAAGCCACCCAATTTTTCAATATACGGTCCCAACTTTATATATTCAAAGTTCTGAACGGAAAGACCTTCCGGCAATTCATTCTTCCCCGAATACCAACCCACCTTTACCAAAGCGATAGACTGTCGGTGAAGAAATCCTGCCAACCTTTCCACTTCAAAGGGTTCGGCATCGCCTCCCATAAAACAGACGCAAGTCACCGCCTTTCCATACTTCTGTAAAAGATGCCCAAGACTTTCTTCCGTTAAAGATTCTCCTACATTTTCCAACAAATGAGGGCTATGACAGCCCTTGCACCTATTGGGACAGTTAGAGAGATTGATCGCCAGAGTGACTTCATCCGGAATTTCTTGAAATACGATGTCATAATCAACGTAACGGAGCATAATATCTTTGTGCAGCCTCCTTCTGCCTTGCCTGAGAAAAATTACTGATCCGCTTCATGTACCCGATAACACGTGTCAGATAATCCACATTCCGACTATGACATTCAGGACATTCATGCAAGTATCTCTTATCAATATGCTTACATTCATTGCAAATGGTATTCGGTATATTAAATGTAAAGTAATTACAGCCTTCTATAGCAGCTACCCGAAGTAGTTGTCTGTACTGCTCCTTACTAAGATGTTCTTCCAAATTCATGTGCAAGGCCGAGCCTCCCGTTAAATGCTTTATATAGCGGCGTCCATGCAGACGGAATTTATCGACAACATTCAACGATTTGTCTTCTACAATATAGAAATAACTGTTATAACATTCTCGGAATGTTTGGAAGCCTGCTTCTTTATCCCATTTAGCGTGCTTCACTCCTACATTCTCAGCAGGAATCATTTCGCAATTAAACAAAACATCCTTTGTACGGTACTTCCTATTATATCGTTCAATCATTCCTAAAATCTCCTGAACAAATGCTTCATACTTAGGGTTATCATTGATTTCAATACCCATAAATTGCGCTGCTTCCACCAAACCATTAACACCGATAGTTAGATACTGACGGTTCATATTGATGTAACCAGCATCAAACAAAGGCAGCATACCTTTCGACTGCAACAATTTCAGATTCTCATTATAAGCCAACTGGACTTTGTGTACCAAATCAACCACTTCTTCCAAAAAAAACGGATAAAGTATACCGGATTTCACCGCATGCTGGATGCAACGGTTCAAATTAATAGTCAGCACACTTTTTGAGCCTGTAGAAACCCCACCTGCTCCCAAAGTATAGCTGAAACCATTGTCCTGTATCTCATTGCGAAGACGGCAGCAACTACTTAAAGAATCTGCATTATCACTCATATAAGTAAAGAAAGAATGACCTTCGGAATACATTTCAGCCGTAAAGTCACCATATTCCTTATCTAATACATCACCATCTTTAGTCAAAAGCGCCATTGTTTCTACAGGAAATGTTAAAACAGTACGTGTACGCTCTTTATTAAACCATTTCATGAAACGTTTCTGCAACCAACTTAGTGAATTCCAGTCAGGTTGGCTTCCATCGGGAAAAAAGAAGTTACCAAAAAGACTTTCAAAATAATATTTGTCATAGTAAGCTACATTCCAAAAGACGGCTTGAAAATTACGCGCCCCTGTAGGCTGGTTAATAGAATATACTATTTGCTCGAAACAGTCTGTAATGATTTTGTCTATTGTTCTTTGTTTGGTAGATAAATCAACAATCTTATCGGGATACTTATAATATTCCTGCCCATATTCCAAACCAATGAAATAATTCATATACATCAAAAACTCTGGAGTAGCACAGGCACCACTTAACATACTGGATACAATAAAAACCATATTGACAAATCCACCACAAAAAGATTTCAAGTTAGTAGGAGCCGTAGAGTTCCCTCCCACTGCTATCGTACCATTATTCAACCAAGGATACATAGTAATGCTGGCACAATAATTAGCCAGATTAGTTTCATCATTTTTATAAATAAAATGATGATTCAGAAGTTCCAAATAACGATCGGACAATTCCTTTCCATACATGTCTTTCAAACGGTCAGTCAACAGACGACGGTTGAGACGAATAAAATTTGATTTGGGTAACTCTCCTATCAGCGTAGCAATATTCTTATTCTCCACATTGGCATTCGCATCATATTTACTGCCGGTTGCCGGATTGGAAGCGTCACAATAGTCAAGCAAAAACTTCAGTTTATCTCTCACCTCACGATCCTCCAAATGTTTCTGACGATACAGCATATACGCCTTGGCAACACTGTAATAATGTTCAGCCATCAGGGCCACCTCCACCTGATTCTGGATTTCTTCCACATTCATTCCATCACTGACACTAACGCGACTCAATACAGTAGTAATCACATCCTGGGTAGCAAAACTTCCTACTGACAAAAATGCTTTGGCTATTGCATTTTTAATTTTATCAAGAGAGAAAGTTTCTTTTTTACCATCTCTCTTAATAATAAATACCTCTGAATTAATCATACTTATAAATTAAGGTTATACAAAACACACATTATTCAATATAAGTCTTTCACACACGACAATTCATGGAAACCAGTAATAAAAAGGATCAGTATGATTCGTTCTATCGCCTTTCACCCGAAAGCCATGAATGATATAAACAATAACGGCAGGTCTTCTGACTTGTTTCCGTTGTAGCGCCTTCCCGGTTTTCACAATAACCAGTGGCTAAGAATGTCACAACACTTCCCCACACTATGGGAGGATAAAACTTACAGCTACGGGGATAGTTCCTGATTTGCACAGGATTCCCTTTTAATTCCGTTTCGCGCCAACGGCTAATCCGGAAACCGATATTACTGACAAAGTTAGGAATTAAATCAATAAAACAACTGGAAAAAGAAAAAAAACTTCAAGCAACACTTTTTTCATCTTTTCCGCTTCGTTTAATTATAAAATCCATTATCTTTGCCCCGAATTGGTTTCGGATAGTCTATCTGCTATTCGGATTAAAAGGGAATCGGGTGCAAATCCCGGACAGTCCCGCTGCTGTGAAACTCTGCTGGAATCTTGAAAAATACCTTTGCCACTGATGTGACAATCCTCACATCGGGAAGGCTTCAAGATAAGGAGTCAGTCAGAAGACCTGCCATTCATTAAAGGCTGTTTTTACTCGTGGGATTAGGAAAGCAGTACGAAAGAAAATAAGAAAATAAAAAATTTACGGGAGGAATGCCTATGAAAAAGGTATGTCCACGTTGTGGTGCAACATTTGATTGTATGCACAATGATATTTTATCGTGTCATTGCGCAACTGTCCGACTGGATGCTCTGCAACGCACCTATTTAATGGAGAATTATTCCGATTGCCTGTGCCATGACTGCCTGAAAGCCGTCAAGGACAGTTTCTATGCCTGCGAAATTAACCCCCGTTATAATAAGAAGAAAAATGATAAAGAAAGTATTGATTGCAAACAGAGGTGAAATAGCCTTACGTGTAATGCGTTCCTGCCGAGAAAAGGGCATACGGACCGTTGCTGTCTTTTCAGAAGCCGACCGCACTTCTCATCATGTGATGTATGCTGACGAGGCCTATCTTATAGGTCCTGCTATAGCCAGGGAAAGCTATTTAAATATAGAAAAAGTAATAGAGACTGCCAAACGATGCAAAGCCGATGCCATTCATCCCGGTTATGGTTTTTTGTCCGAGAATGCTGATTTTGCCCGCCGGTGCA
>OGRF01000222.1_pt1 | contig 54654 bp, 54 predicted proteins | sample 1553381 | NCBI WGS metagenome assembly OGRF01 (sample SAMEA2580060, study PRJEB22360) | human gut metagenome | biome: human gut; feature: human-associated habitat; material: faeces | place: Denmark | collected 2008/2010
AAATGAATACAGCGAAAAACGAACCCCGCACCGGACTCCCGGTGCGGGATTCGCTTTTGTTTACAGATAGCACTCCGGCCGCCGCTGCCTAAGGTACGGGCGCTTCTGTTCGCGCCAGAGCCGTGCCTCGGCGAGGTCGAGCTCCTGCACGATGAGCTGCTCACGGCCGTCGGCTTTATAGATCACGTCGCCGCTCGGGTGCACGATGAGCGACTCGCCGGCGAAGTTCATCCCGTCCTCGCGCCCCACGCGGTTGCACATGGCGACGAAGATCTGGTTCTGCATCGCCTGCACGCGTATCTCCCACTCGAAGAACTCCATGGGTTCGGCTTTCGTGTTCGCCGTCGGGATGATGACGAGATCCGCCCCCTTGAGCGCGCACGTGCGGATGCTCTCCGGCAGGTGCCGGTCAAAGCAGATCACGATGCCGACGCAGCCCCACGGTGTGCCGAACACGAGAAAGCCGTCCTCGGACGGCGTGTAGTAGTCGCGCTCGTAAAACTGCGCCGCCTGCATGATGTGTACCATCTTGGCCACGCCCGCGCAGGCCCCCTCCGGCGTCAGCCAGAGGGGGGCGTCATAGCGTTTGCCCTCCTGCTCGAGGTACATGTTCGGCGAGAGGTAGAGCCCGCGCTCCTTCGCCTTGTTCGCGAAGGCCTGCACCGTCGGACTGCCCGCCGGAACGGCGTAGGCGTCCACGTTCCGACCCGCATACTGCGGGAAAAACGGCGTGAGCTGCACCTCCGGGAAAAACAGCAGGTCGCTGCCCGCAGCAGCGTCGCAGAAGGCGAGGGATTTTTTCAGGTTTTCGTCCATGCTTCCGCTCATGGACATCTGCGCCATGGCAAGCTTCATAACGGCAGTTCCTTTCATGCGTCCTGCACGGTCAGATGCAGCACGTCCGGCCGCGCGTAGTGGCCGCACACGTCGAGCTCCATGCGGCTCGCGGGCACGCGCTGCATGTCGAGATCGGCGTAGAGAATGTCCTCGCTGTCCCACACCGGCTGCACGACATAGTGCCCGTAGGGGTCGACGATGCAGCTGCCGCCGCGGCAGGTCCCCTGATTCAGCTTAGATACGGCTTCGCTTTCAACCAGGTCTGCCGGATACATGTCCTTGGTAAAATACTGGTCGACGTTGAAAACGTAGCAGCGCCCTTCGATGGCGATATGCTTGATCGTATCCTGCCATTCCGGGTTGTCATTGGTATTCGGTGCCAGATAGAGGCTGACGCCTTTCTGGTACAGGGCCGTCCGGGCCAGGGGCATGTAATTTTCCCAGCAAATGAGCGAACCCATGGGCCCCCACGGTGTCTGGACGATGGGGAAATATGTCGACGGGTCATGGGAATCGGCCCAGATATAGCGTTCTGACCCAGTCGGCTTGATTTTCCGGTGATGGGCGGCCAGTGTGCCGTCCGGCGCAAAGATGACGTTGCTGCAATACAGGGAATACGTCGTCTCGTCCCGTTCGGTAATGCCCAGGCTGACATAAGCCCCAGCGGCCTGAGCCGCAGCGGCTACATCCTGCAGGTCTTGGCGGACGACGACGGCCTGGTCATAATAGCGTTTCCAGTCTGCCCGTTCAGCATCCGACCGGCTGCCGACAGTAAAGCCGAAAGTCAGGCCATAGGGATAACATGGGACCAGCGACTCCGGAAAGACGATGAGCTGTGCCCCATTCCGACCGGCTTCTTCGATTTGATGGACGACCTTCTGCAGCGTCGCCTGTTTATCGAAAAATACAGGCGCAGCCTGTACGATAGCGGCGCGCAGTTTCTTTTCTAAATTTCGCATAACGAATCCCCCGCATTTCTTTTTTCTTAGTATACCGTAATTTGTAAAAATGTGCTATACTGATTCAGTCCACAGTTTACGGACCTATAAGGATAACGACTGTGCAGTTTTTGGACTGCCGTCGTTATCCTTTTTTATTGTATAAAGGAGGGCGTATGTATCTGCTCATCGACAATTATGATTCTTTTACCTACAATCTAGCCGATTTAGTCGCTGAAACGGGACGCGACGTAAGGGTTTACCGCTGTGACCAGATAAGCCCGGCTGAGATTGCCACCTTGAAACCGCAGGGATTGATTATTTCACCTGGGCCGAAAAGGCCGGAAGACGCCGTTCATTCCCTGTCCATCGTCCGTGCTTTCTGCCACACCCTGCCCATCTTGGGCGTCTGCCTGGGGATGCAGATTCTGGCTTATGCCGCCGGGGCTGTCGTCACCCGTGGGAAACGCCCTATGCATGGGAAAGTCACGGCGATTCACCATCGTGGTCGGGTCCTCTTTCGGGGGCTGCCGGAAACCTTCCAGGTCACGCGCTATCATTCGCTGGTGGTCCAAGCGGAAACGCTGCCCGCCGCTTATGCCATAGACGCTGTCAGCGATGACGGCGCAGTCATGGCCTTATCTCATCGCAGCCTGCCGCTCTATGGGTTGCAGTTCCATCTTGAAGCCGTCTTATCCGAATATGGCAGGGAACTGATAACAACGTTTTGCCGCTTGGCCGAAACCAGCCTGGAGAAAGCAGGTGACTGTCATGACTGAACCGCTCATCAGCCGCTCCCCCTTTCCCTATACGGCCAGCCAGCTCTTCGCCCTCTTTGCCGATGAAAGAGAGGCCGTTTTCCTCGATTCGTCGCTGACCAACCACTTGGGGCGTTATTCCATCATCGGCCTCATGCCCTACCATAGGGTAAGCGTAGAACAAGGGCAGCTGAAGATTGATGGAAAAGCTCATGAAGGAATGGCTGAAACGTATCTCAAAGCCTATTTGAAAAAGCATTACCAGGCCAATCCGACAGACCTGCCCTTGACGGCTGGGGCCATTGGCTACGTCAGCTATGACTACGGCCTGGCACGCCATGGGATAAAGTCCCGCCACGCCCCTGCCTTTCCCCTGCCCGATATGAATTGGGTCTTTTACGATTTCTTCATCATCGAACATCGGCAAAGCCATGCCGTATGGTTTGCCGCCAATGGGCAAACAATGCCAGCCGAGGCTCTCTTGGCACAGATGAAAGAAAAAATCCGGACTCGCCTTCAGGAAAGGCCCTTTCCACGTACTAGCGAAAACACACAATATGCCATAACCGTCCAACCCGACAGTACTCGTGAAAACTATCAAAGGGCTTTGAAAAAGCTCAGGGATTATATCGTCGCCGGCGACGTTTACGTAACGAATTTCACCAGTACGTTTCATGTCCAGAGCCACTGCCCGCCGTACACCTTCTTTTCCCGTCTGCGCCGGGATAATCCGTCACCATTTGGCGCTTATTTACAATACGGATCCCATCAAATCATCAGTGCTTCCATGGAACGGCTGCTGTGCCTGCGCGATGACCAGATTGAAACGCGTCCCATCAAGGGCACGCGGCGCCGTGGCAAGACGTATGCAGAAGATGAAAAGCTGCGGCAGGAACTGGCTCAATCGCAAAAGGACCAGAGTGAGTTGCTGATGATTGTCGATTTAAAGCGCAATGACCTGCACAAAATCTGCCGTCCTGGCAGCGTGTCCGTTCCGACGCTGTTTGCCATCGAGCCGTATGCCACGGTTTTCCATTTAATCGCCGACGTAACAGGGACCCTGCGGCCAGGACAGACGGCCATCGACGCCTTGACGGCACTCTTTCCAGGGGGGTCCATTACAGGCGCACCGAAACAGCGGGCTATGGAAATCATCGATGAATTAGAATTCAGCCGGCGCCAGCTTTATACAGGGACGATTGGCTACCTATCCTTAGATGGTAATTGTGACTTAAACATCGTCATACGGACGGCCGTCCACCACGATGATCAATATACCATCGGCGTCGGCGGCGGCATTACGGCAGAATCCGACGAGGCTTTTGAATACGAAGAAATCTGGCAAAAAGCCAAAGCCTTACTCAGTGCTTTGAAGGGAGACACTTTTAATTATGAATCTTATCTTTGATGACGGCTACCAATTCGGTCTGGGGGCTTTTGAAACCATCCCCATCTATCAAAGCCGGCCAGTCTGGCTGGAGGCTCACGAAAGGCGTTTGCGGCATACTTTGGAATATTTAGGGATTGAGCTTTCTTTTGATTGGGAACGTCGTTTGTGGGAGTATGTGTATAGTATGGGTAAGGGAGATCGGGTATTGAAAATACTTACTTCCGATAAAAATATAAATTTTACATCCCGTGCCAATCCATATGCATCGATGACCGTCCGCCCTGGTTATGTCATCGCCTTGTCGTCAATCCGCCGCAATGAAACGTCGCCCTTAGTGCGGCACAAGACCTTTAATTATGGCGACTCGATGTTAGCCAAACGACAGGCCCGGGCTGAAGGTATTGACGAACCGATTTTTTGCAATATGCAGGGCCAATTAACAGAAGGCGCTGTCAGCAATCTATTTTTTATAAAAAACGGGCGGCTTTATACGCCGCCCGTAAAGGCCGGATTACTGCCAGGCATCATCCGGTCTTATCTCTGTCAATGTTATGATGTCATCGAAAAGCCCTTGTATCCGGAAGATATCGAGACTTTCGACGAGTGTTTCCTAACCAATTCCCTCATGGGGCTCATGCCAGTCCGCCGCTTTGGCACCGTCGCCTTTCCTGTATCCTCAGAAACGCAGACGGCCGCCTTATTCCGCCGTTATGAAGCAGATAGGAACCATCCCTTCCCTGGATGCTATAAGACGAGCTGGTGAAAGGCCTGGCCGTCCAGGTCCTTCCAGGTGAAGGTATTCCCATCCCAGAGGAGATAGCTGTGCGGGCTATTGTCTTTGGGGAGAGACGTCGAGCCGGGATTCAAATAATAGTTATCCTGGCCGAAGGGCTGCCAGATCGGGACATGGGTATGGCCATGGAGCAGGATGTCGCCGGACTGCATGGGCGGCAGGGATTCCAGGTTGTAACGGTCGCCATGGGTCGCATAAACGAGGCGGCTGCCCTGGGTCAGGATGGCATAGGTGGCCATGATGGGGAATTCCAGTACCATTTGGTCTACATCGGCGTCACAATTTCCACGGACACAGAAGATGGAATCTTTGACTTCGTTGAGCATGGCAAAGACTTCCTTCGGGGCATAGTCTTTAGGCAAGTCATTGCGCGGCCCGTGATAGAGGATATCGCCGAGCAGGACCAGGCGGTCAGCCCTTTCCCGCTTCCAGGCGTCGAGCATACGGCGGCAGTAATAAGCCGAACCGTGAATATCTGAAGTAATGAAGAATTTCAACTTATTTCGCTCCTTTCTTGGCGTCGATGGCCGCAAAGACCGTGCAGTAATTGCCTTCCGGTGTCCGGCATTTCGAGCAGTGGACACAGCGGGCCGGCCGCAAATCACCTTGGATCCAGCGGTGAACTAAATCCGGTTCCGATAACAAAGGACGGCATAGGCCGATACCAGCCAGTTTCGACGTCTTCAAGGCCGTTTCCATCTGCTTCGGGTCCTTGAAGCCGCCGGTCACATAGACAGGGACACTCACGGCGTCGGCTATGGCTTTGGCGTAATCGAGGAAATAGCCGCCGTCGCGGACGACGTGGCCATCCCATTCCAGACCGATTTCCTGTTGATCCTTGCCGTGGATATTGCCGCTCACTTCGATGGCGTCGATGCCCGACTGCTGCAGGCGCCGGCAGATATCCAACGATTCGGCGAAGGTCAGGCCGCCTTCAAAGAAATCGGAACAGGTAATCTTGATCCAAATGGGAAAATGCATTCCTACGGCCTTGCGGATGGCGGCAATGATATCGCCGACGATGCGGTAACGGTTGGCCGGCGAACCGCCATAGGCATCGCTGCGCCGATTATAATAGGGACTGAGGAACTGGTTGAGCAGGTACGAATGGCCGCCGTGGATTTCAACGGCATCGAAGCCGCTGTCGCGGACGCGCTTGGCAGCCTGGGCATATTCGTCGATGAGGTGCCGGATATCATCCGGGCTCATGGCGACACCGACGGTCCCGGTCTTGCGTTCCGGCACGGCCGACGGCGAGAAGATAGTCCGCCCTTCCCGTTCAAAGGTCGTCTTGGTCCCGCCATAGGCGATCTGCATCATGATTTTCGATCCATAGGCGTGGACGCGCCGCGTCAATTCCTGGTACTGCGGAATGAAGGCATCGTCATAAATGCCCATCATGCCGGCATTGGGCCGGTCTTCCCCATCGACGCGGGCATAGCCCGTACAGATCAGGCCCACTTCATTCTTGGCCAGCTGGTCATAGATGCGGTATTGTTTTTCCGACATATAGCCCTTGGCATCGGCCAAGGCTTCCCACGTCGCACTGCGGAGGATGCGGTTGCGCACGGGCATCCCGGCGATGACGGCATGTTCCAATAATTTCATATATAATCCTCCTTTTTGTCGATTGGCCAACTAGCCACTAGCCACTAGCCACTAGCCACTAGCCACTAGCCACTAGCCACTAGCCACTAATCCAGTATACGAATTTTTCGCTGAAACTGCAAGGGATGAACGGACGACCGCAGCCAGCCGGCTGACAGCCCGGCGAAATTCTTCCGGCGTCGTATAGGCATAGGATAAACGCAGTGACTGGGTATGACGGCTGGAATAGATATCGCCAGGATTGATGAGGACGCCAGCCGATACGGCCTTGCGGAAGAGCAGATCCATAGGCAACCTATCGTGGAAGGTGAGCCAAATATAGAAACCGCCTTGCGGTACCTGCCAATCGGCGAGGCCCGTAAAGACTTCTGACAGAACCTGGCAGGCTGCCTGACAGCGCCGCTGCAATTCACACCGCAGCCCATCCAGATACTGAGCATAACGGCCGCTGGTCAAGAACCTGGCCAAGACTTGTTGGGACAGGGAGCTGGCGCCATAGTCGATCTGCATCTTGACGTCGCCCAGGCGCTGTGCGACTGGTTCCGGTGCTATCATCCAGCCGATGCGCAGCCCTGGTGCCAAGGATTTGGAAACACTGCCCAAATAAAGGACCTGACCTCCTGTATCCAGGCTTTTCAAGGATGGCGGTGGCGTTCCGTCAAAGGTCAATTCCTCATAAGCTCCGTCTTCGATGAGGGGCAGGCCATAGCGGCTGCACAACGCCAGGAGTTGGACACGGCGCTGACGGCTCATAGTCCGGCCCGTCGGGTTGTGGTTCGTCGGGATGGTATAGAGGACGCTATTGCCTATATCTGAAGACTGGCGCAAGTGCTTCTCCAATGCTTCTAGGGATAGGCCCTGGTCGTCCATGGGCAGGCCACAGAGACGGAGATGAGCCGACTGGAAGACTTGGAGTGATTTGACATACGTCGGGTCTTCGACGTAGACCGTCGAACCACCGCGGAGAAGGCCGGCCGAAATGAGCTGGAGTCCCTGGATGGCGCCCGATGTAATCAGGATGGACGACGGGGACACAGCCAGTCCCCGTTTCCGGGCATAGTCTGCCAGGGCCTGACGTAGGACGGGCATCCCCAGGGGCTCGACATACCCCAGGGACGTAATGGCATCGGCTACGTCCCGCATCGTCTGGCGGAAAGCGTCCTGCGGGAACAGCCTGGGGTCCAGTTCCCCCGTACCGAGGCGGACCAGGCGGTCATCGAACTCTAAGCTGTTGATAGCTTGGACGACCTCCTGATTGGCCCGGAAATAACCAGCCGTCATATAGTGGTTCCAATCCGGCTGGACCCGCAGGGCCCAGGCCGTACTGGCTACGACCGTCCCCTGGCTGCCCCGGCCCTGGAGCACACCCGCTTCCAGCAGCGGCTTCAGAGCCTGATTCAGGGTACTCCGGTTCACCTGGAAGTGCCGGGCCATAGCGCGCTGAGATGGCAGGCGCGTCCCAGCCGGCCATTCACCGCTTTCCATTTTGCCATACATCCATTCGAGAATCTGCCGGTATACGGGCACAGGCTGCGCCGGATCCGGATGCCATTCAATCTGGACAGGAATATGCCGCTTCATCACCTCATCTCCTTTTGGTTGGTATAATTCATGTCGCTTTGGCGGGTTGGAATCCCGTTTCTCTCTGTTATACTGTGATTATACCACATGAACCAACCGGTTTTGGTTGGAAAAGGAGGCTTTTTTATGTTCTTTTTTCAAGGCCTGACCATGGGGCTGGCCTACGTCGCCCCTATTGGCATGCAGAATCTCTTCGTCATCCATTCGGCGTTATCCCATTCCCTGCGCCGCGCCGTCGCGACGGCGTTCATCGTCCTTTTCTTCGACATCAGCCTGTCGCTGAGCTGCTTTTATGGCATCGGCACGCTGCTGAATCATCTTCCCTGGCTCAAAGTGGTCATCCTGGGCACAGGCACGCTGCTCATCCTCTACATGGCCTATGGTATGATCCGCCAGGTCCCGGATGCGCTGACCCTCAAAGACCAGCCAGTTTCCCTGGGCCAGACCGTTTCCAAAGCCTGCATCGTCACCTGGATGAACCCCCAGGCCATCTTAGACGGCACAATGCTCCTCGGCGCCTTCCGCATCACCCTGCCTGCTACAGAAGCCATGACGTTCCTGACGGGCGTCCTCATGGCCTCAGGCCTCTGGTTCCTTTCCCTCACGGGCTGCGTCACCGCCTTCCGCCACGCCATTACACCCGGCATCCTGCGCGCCATCAACATCCTTTGCGGCACGGTCCTCATGCTGTACGGCCTCCACTTAGGCTATACCTTCGTACAGCTTTTTTAATTGTGACTTATTTTTTTAAGTCGCGCTCGATATCCGGCCCGACTTTAGCTTCCCATGCAGCAAAATCCTTCGTTCCCGCCATGACATGCCACGATTTGGCACGATATAAATGACGGTATAACTTCTGATAATTCGGGTCCGATGCAGCCAATTCCTGCATGACATCCTGACGGGCCGCTAAGAGATACTGCGGTACGTCCTCTTTCGAAGCCGGTTTCAGGGCGGCCAGCATGAAAGGCTTAGAAGTCAATAAAGCAACTAATTTTTTAGCCGGCCCTACTTTATTCGCGGGAATCCGGGAAGAGATGCTGACATAATCGACATAGGCCGTAGCCACATCGGGATGTTCGCAACTGGAAATGGCCTTGACGTCGGTATCGTTCCCCTGCCCTAAGCGGACGATAGCACTCATCGCTTCCGGATAGGCATACAAGGCCCGGCCATGGCCCTGGGCAAACCATTCAGCCCGCGTAAACTCATTGCCATCGTCATAACGGCCCGTCGCAGTACCCGTCATAGCGTACAATTCTTTCAAATACTGCATGGCATCCTCTTGAACGTCTCCCATGGCCTGTACCGGAACGACTTCTCCGGTATGGTCCTGAAGGATGTTATAATATTTCATTTCATTATTCAAGCTGAAATCAGCGATGACCCCTTCATCCCGGCCAGGGAGCAACGCCTGGGTCTTCCGCGGCCCGATGGCGTCATAAAGCTGCTGCATCGTCTGAACACGGGCCACGGCCTGATCGTCTTTGCGGTAAAACAGCGTATCCATACAGACCATCTGGGGAATGCCGTAATATATCCCCTGAGAAGAAGCTTGTTCTAACGTCCAGGCTGGATAGGCAGACCGTGCTGGTATGCTTTCCCCTAACGGATAGAGCAGGCCTTTTTCTATATATTGCGATGCATACAGGCCATCAAAGACAAAAACATCACTTTTCGGTTCTTCAAAATAGCAGTCCCAATCGACGAAACGCAGCGCCACATCCGGCTCGATAGCCTTCCACTGTGCGGTCAAAGCCGTTTCAAAAGCCTGGATATCGGGGACGTATTTGAACAATCCTACAGTCAATACCTTTTTATCTGTCTCTGTCCCCTGTCCTGGTTCACTGGCGATGCCTGTAGCAACGGTCATCAAAGAAAAAGCCATTCCTAAAAGAATGCGAAAGAATCGATGTCTCATATGCTTACCCCCTAAAAAATAAAGTAGCTGGCAGGCAAGACCCTGCCAGCTACTTTACATTGTAGCATATGTCATCATGCGTAGTCACTTTTCCTTTGTAATTTGTAGCACAAAGCGTGTAGTTTGCAGAGAGGCGACAGTGCCTTTTGGTTACTGCACGACGCGTTTCCGGCTCATCCACAGTCCGATAGCGATGACGGCGGCAGCCAAGAGGATTTGAAGGCTTATGGAAGCCCAGGAACCGGCCATCTGCTGCAGCAGGGGCCCTAAGATTTTATCGTGGCCGATCATGGAACCGGCTGTCCAGCCCAACAGTCCGGCGCCGGCATAGAGGATAACCGGGAAGCGGTCCATGAGCTTGCCGATGACCGTACTGCCGCCGACGATGATAGGGATGCTAATGAGGAAGCCGCAGGCAACGAGGAGGAAGCTGCCATGCGAAGCCCCGGCGATGGCCAGGACGTTATCGACACCCATGGCGGCGTCAGCGATGATGATGGTCTTGATAGCCCCCATGAGGCTGTCCGAAGCCGTTACGTTTTCCTCCTGTTCTGCCGGGACGAGCAATTTCACGGCAATGGGCAGCAAGATGAGGCCGCCTAAGGCCTGTAAAAAGGGAATCGTCAGCAGCCAGACAGCGATGAGGGTCATGACCAGGCGGATGACGACAGCTCCGCCGGTCCCGATGAGGATGGCTTTCCGGCGCAGATTAGCCGGCAGTTTATTGGCCGCCATGGCGATGACGACGGCATTATCGCCGCCGAGGAGGATGTCCAATAAAATGATAGAGCCTAAGGCCATGAAGAATTGCATCGATACGATTTCCATAATATACCTCTTTCTGTAAAAATGACGGTAAAAACAAAAGAGACTTCCGCATGGTATCAGCAAAACTGGTATCATGCGAAAGTCTCACCTATTGCAAATTGCAACGCTGCCACCAGCCGGTCGATGACGGCACGATGTTGATGGCAACTCACGAGAAGGTTACTCCCCTTCGCGATTCAATTGTAGGTTAAGTATAACAGGCCAGAACCCATCTTGTCAATATCGTTTCTTACCGTTCCATGTTATAATAAAAGCAAAAAAACAGGAGGTATCATCATGAGTACACAACGTATCGGATTCATCGGGACCGGCGTCATGGGCAGCGGCATGATCCGCAATTTACAGAAAGCGGGGTATCCCGTCAACATCACGACGCGGACGAAAGCCAAGGCAGAAGAACTCATCCAGGAAGGCTGTCACTGGTTCGATTCGCAGGCAGAACTGGCTGCCCAATCGGACGTCGTCATTTCCATGGTCGGCTATCCCCAAGACGTGGAATCCGTCTATTTCGGGGAACACGGCGTCTTTCGCGGTAAACAGGGCGGTTTTGTCATCGACATGACCACGTCCAGTCCCTCCCTGGCCAAGAAAATCTATGTCCAAGCCCAAAAACAGGGCATCCAGGCCTTGGATGCTCCCGTTTCCGGCGGCGACATCGGCGCCCGTCAAGGGACGCTGGCCATCATGGCCGGCGGCGACGAAGCGGCCTTTGAAGGCATGAAACCTATTTTTTCGGCCATGGGCCAGACCCTGACCTATTTTGGCCCGGCCGGCAGCGGCCAGTATGCCAAGATGAGCAACCAAATCGCCATCGCCTCGAACATGATGGGCGTCTGCGAAGCCATGGCCTATGCGAAAAAAAGCGGCCTCGACCCGGAAAAAGTCATCGCCACCTTATCGGCCGGAGCTGCCGGCTCCTGGTCCCTGGCCAACCTGGCGCCACGTATGCGGAAAGGCGACACCAAGCCGGGCTTTTACATCAAGCATTTTCTCAAGGACATGCGCATCGCCATCGAATCGGCCGAAGAAATGGGACTGGACCTGCCAGGCCTCTGCTTAGCCAAAAAACTCTACGACCAGCTGGCCGCCCAGGGCATGGAAAACTGCGGGACCCAGGCCTTGTTCCAGTGGTATGACAGACAATAAGGAGTCCTGACCATGGACATCCATGCTATCCGCTGCTTTCAGCGGGTCTTTGAAAAAGAGAGCATCCACCAGGCGGCCAAGGACTTGTGCCTGACGCCGCAGGGCGTGAGCCGGGTCATCACTGCCTTGGAAGGGGAAATGCAGACGCCTCTCTTTGTCCGCAGCCGCAAAGGCATGGAAGCGACGCCGGAGGGACGGTATTTTTACGAGCACACCCAGGAACTGACACGACAGCTCCTGGACCTGCAGCTGGGGATGCAGGCGTTGAAGCGGAAAAAAGCAGGCCTGCACATCGGCTTCTCCTGCGGCGTACTGAATATCCTGTCTATCCATGTCTTGAAAGATGTCATGGCCCGCCATCCGGACAAGTCCCTGGAATGGGTCGAAGATTTCAACGAAAAGATTGTCCAGCTCATCGCCGAAGATAGCCTGTCCTGCGGCTTCTGTATCGGCCCGATCCGGTCAGACGCCTTTTTCCAAGAGGAAATCTATCGCACCGGCATTGAAGCCGTCATCTATGAGGGGCACCCTTTTTACGACCGGCCGTCCATCACTATTGAAGACCTGAAAGGGCAGCCCCTCGTCGGCCTGAACGAGCATTTCTCTTTATTTCATAGTCTGGTCAGGCGCTGTGCCGATTTCGGCTTTACGCCGCAGTTCGTCGTCAAGACCATGGAGAGCCGCCTCATCTATCATTTCTGTCAGGAACGCGTCGGCATCGGCATCGACGTGAACATCCATGCCGCCCCGCCGCCGCTCCGTTACGTCCCCATTACCGAAGGGACGCCGTGGCGCATCTTCTTTGTCTGTAAAAAAGAAAAGCGCGGCGACTCCTTATTCCAGGAAATCATCGCGGCCCTGACCTCGCGTCACCACCCATAGCAACAAATTGTTGACACCTGCTGTCGTTCCTTTGATGGACGGCAGTACTTTTTTTATGGTACCGTAGAGGAGAAATACAGAAACGCTATTACGCTGATTACAGGAGGTTCCTCATGACTCGAAAATTCCCGCACGCATCCAGCCCCATCACCATTGGCCGCACGACCTTCCGCAACCGTATCTTTTCGGCCCCCATGGGCGGTACGGATATTACCAACGACGGCTGTATCGGTCCGAAATCGACGGCCTTTTACGAACTGCGCGCCAAAGGCGGTGCCGCAGCCGTCACCGTTTCCGAATTGATGGTCCATCCCCAGACCGATGGTTCCCACGCCTACCACCTGGATGAATCGATTCTCAATTCCCTGGCCGCGGCGACCTACACGGCCGACGCCATCCGCCGGCATGGTGCCATCCCCTCGCTGGAGTTATCCCATTCCGGCCAATTCGCCGGGACCTATATGACTGACAAGAGCCGTCAGCACGGGCTCTGCCAGTGGGGCCCCAGCGATGGGATACGGGCTGACGGCGTCCCGGTCAAAGCCCTGACCCAGGAACTCATCGACGATATCGTGAAAGCTTATGGTCATGCTGCGGGCTTGGCCAAACGCGCCGGTTTTGAAATGGTCATGATTCACGGCGGCCATGGCTGGCTCATCAACCAGTTCCTCTCACCCTTGTTCAATCACCGCAGCGACTCCTACGGCGGCTCCCTGGAAAACCGCGTCCGCTTCGCCGTCGAAGTCCTGCAATCGGTCCGCGCCGCGGTCGGCCCCTTTTTCCCCATCGAATTTCGCATGAGCGGTGCTGAATTTACGGAAGGCGGATACGGCTTGGAAGAAGGCATCCAGATTGCCCAGGCCATCGAAGCCTATGCCGATATCATCCATGTATCGGCCGGTACGTATCAGAAAACCTTTGGCATCACCCATCCTTCCATGTTCGAAGCCCACGGCCGCAATGTCTATTTGGCTGCTGAAATCAAGAAACATGTCAGCAAGCCCGTAGCCACTATCGGCGGCTTGACCGACCCGGCCATGATGGAAGACATCATCGCTTCGGGAAAAGCCGACATCGTCCACATGGCCCGGCAGCTGCTGGCCGATCCCGAAACGCCGCAGAAGATTATAGAAGGGCGGGACGCAGACATCGTCCACTGCCTGCGCTGTTTCACCTGTATGGCGGAACGGGCAGCAACGGCTACACGCCGTTGCACCGTCAATCCCCTCATCGGCCGGGAACTGGACGGGACGGAAATCCAGCCGGCACCCATGAAAAAGAAAGTCCTTGTCGTCGGCGCCGGCCCGGGCGGCTTGTATGCATCCTATACGGCAGCCCGCCGCGGCCATCAGGTCATCCTCTGTGAAAAAGAAAGCGAAGTCGGCGGCATCCTGAAAAGTGAACAGGCCATCCCCTTTAAACGGGAAATGTATGAACTGGGAAAGACCTATGAACGGCTGGCCCGCCAAACCGGTGTCGAAATCCGCCTGAACACAGAAGTAACGCCGGCTTACGCAGCTAAAGAAAAACCGCAGGCCCTAATCATCGCCGCCGGGTCCCGCCCCCTCGTCCCGCCCATCAAAGGCCTGGACGGCGACAACGTCATCATCGTGAACCAATACTATAAAGAAAAGGCCAAAGTCGGGAATCACGTCATCGTCTTCGGCGGCGGCCTGGCAGGCTGCGAATGTGCCATCCACCTCGGCCAGGAAGGCAAAGAAGTCGAGCTCATCGAAATGCGTCCGACTCTGGCACCGGATGCCAATATCCGCCATCGTCCCCTGCTCCTGGCTCAAATCGAAAAGTACGTCCACGTCCACACATCGTATAAAGGCCTCGAAGTCACGCCGGAAGGCGTCCTCTGTGAAGATCCGCAGGGTCAGCGCGTCCCTGTCCCCGGCGATACGGTCATCTGTGCCTTAGGCCAGCGGTCCCGCACTGACGTCGTAGAAGCCTTGCAAGACAGCGCGCCCTTCGTCCGCGTCATCGGCGATGCCGCCAAAGTATCGACCATCACCAATGCCGTCTACTGGGGATACTGGGCTGCCCTCGATATCTGATTCGGGTCAGTCCTCATACCAGCCGAACAGGGTTTTCCCCGTTTCCAACTGCTGAATCCGGGCCATGTCGTCCGGTGTCAGGGTGACGTCGAAAATATCGAGGTTTTCGGCCATCCGGTCCCGATGGGATGATTTCGGGATGACGCCGATGCCCTGTTGTACCAGGTACTGCAAGGCAATCTGTGCCGTCGTTTTACCATATTTCTGGCCGACAGCCTGCAAGACGGGTTCCTGGAATATGTTTTTTTCCCTTCTGTAAAAGGGCTCCATGCCTGCATTTGTGTCCCCTGTGCCACAAGTGTCTGCTGGAGCTCTTTTTGTCTGTAATAGACGTGGCATTCGACTTGGTTGATGGCAGGGATGACATTACAGCTTCCGATAAATTCAAAATACTCCCGGGTATTGAAATTGGAAATACCGATAGCCCGGACTATTCCCTTGTGGTAGGCTTCGGTCAAAGCCCGATACATGTCCAAAGCCTCGTCATAAGGCTCGTGGATGAGCAGCAAATCGATATAGTCAGTCTGCAACCGGGCCAGCGATTCTTCAATGCCCTGCCAGGCCAGTTCATAGCCGGCCCGGGTCTGACATAGCTTCGTCGTAATGAAGATATCCTCCCGGCGCAGACCGCTCTCGGCCACGGCCTGGCCGACCATGGCTTCGTTATCGTACATGTGGGCCGTATCGATGAGGCGGTAGCCCACAGCCAAAGCATCGAGGATCGCCCGCTTCCCCGCTTCGCCCTTCAACATCCACGTACCAAAGCCGACAATCGGCATGGTCAGGCCATTATTCAAAATGATATGCTTATGCATGCTACGCCTCCATTCATCTTACAAAATATACTGCAATTGAGAAAGGAAGAGCTTCTCATCAATATGGCAAATGGCTTTTTGAATCAGCTCCTGACTATCAAAATGTACAGTATAACTCCATTTATGGTTAATATAGTTCCAAAGAGTCTGGATTTCTTTCTTATAGAAATTATCATTCAGCGCATTTTCCTAAATTTTGGTCTGATGACCGTCTTCAATCATTCCATCCAGTGCATGTTCATCAAAAATGCTCTGAACGAGTGCATGCACTTCGGCTGTGATGTCTTTTATTTTATCTGGAAGGGGATCTAAGATTTTGTTTTCTGCATCAGCACGATACGCATCTGTTACATGACCATCTTCATCTATATAGGAATTCTTGACAAGGTAGAATTGAACCTCTCCCGCTTATAGAAGCGGGAGATTCTTGAGAAGTTTGATAAAAAATGTCAAAAATATGTTACTAGCGCATCTGCCTGCTGACAAAGTCCCGAATTTCCCTAAAGGAAGCCACGCTGTCATCCAGCTCCGGCATCATCAGAGAGAATTCATGAGGCATACCGGGATAAATGGTCAAGGTTACATCCACATCATTGGATGCTGCCTTACGCATAAGCTCAATACTGTCATCCAGCAGGAGTTCATAGCCACCAGCCTGTATCAACATTGGGGGAAGTCCCGTAAGATTGGCATATAATGGGGAAAGTTGAGGATTTTTAAGGTCTGTACCCTTGGAATAGGTAGAATCTTCCACAGCCTTGTAAAGGGGTGAGGCATTGCGTCCCAAAACTAAATCACGATCCATATTATACCCACGTGAAGGCAGGTCATTGGCAAAGGTGGTCAAGGGTGAAATCAGTATCAGCATTTTGGGCTGCGGCATATTATGCTGTTTGAGATATACCGCCAGTTCCAAGGCCAGGTTTCCCCCAGCCGAATCGCCAATGACGATGATGTTCTCCGGCTCAATACCTTGATTCAGGATATACTCATATGCTTTAAAGGCATCCTCTAAAGCAGCCGGGAAGGGATACTCTGGTGCAAGACGATAATGAACCATGTAAAGCGATTGTGCTTCCGTAAGCACTGCCTGATTTACCCCCATCTGACGGTGTCTGTCATGGAGTCCCTGTACATAGCCGCCGCCATGTAATTTCAGCAGAACCCTGCCCTTCTTGCCAGATGGATTTTGCACCTGCTCCATCTTCAGGCCATCTACAGTAAAAGTACGGTAAATCCAACCATCCGGCACCTCGAATTTCACAGGAGCAGGTTTTGCGTCTCCTGGTTGAGGATGGAAAAACTTGCCCATTTCCTTTGCAACATAAGCCTGTTTGGCTTGGCTTTCCATCTGCAGGCCAGTTTCAGGAAGCATCCAAGCTGCTGCAGACATGGCAGTCTGAGCCCCTGCCAGCACGACCCCAATGACGCCTATGGTGATGCCATAGATAATTTTATTTTTCATACCGCTCCCTCATAATCACTTATTATGGATTCCCTTATCGCTAAGCACGATATTGCCAGGCATATTCTCAACCATGTGAGTCATGCTGAACATAGGCATGACCTCCATCATATACGTTTGGCATGCCTCGGAAGCCTGATATTTTTCGAAAGCTTCTCTGTCACGATAGATTTCCATGGTATGGATGACGTTTGGTGCGTCGTGTTCTGCAGTAACGAACATTCCCAGAACACCGTCATCTTCGTTTACAGCCCTGCGAGCCTCCTGGGTTGTCAGCTTCTGATACTTGGCCAGCTTTTCTGGGATGACTTCATAGCGGTGCATGTAAACCACCTTGCCCACGCCCTTGTCTTTTTGCTCCAAGGCGATGCCATTCGCTTCCAATATCCGCAAATTTTTCAGAACAGGCAGTCTGGCTGCCCGATATGCCTGAAAAGCTTCACTGGTGCTGTGTATGCGATAAGCTTCATAGCTTTCATAGATTTCCAGAAGCCTCATCACATCTGGATTCTGGGCATCGATACCACCATACAGCGCATACGTGCCTGCTTCGCGGGCCGACTGCGGTCCAACCGTTTCCCGGGCAATGCGTCCCATAGCTGTCATACCTCCCGGCGTAGATTCCACCACTGCCCAATGCACCATGGGCATATTCCCCTCCGGGGTACGGATAGAATGAGCTGAGCAAAAGGAATTTGCCATAAATATACCTCCAAACAAGGTCAGAACCCCTATTTTAAACAATCGTTTAAAATCCATCTTATTTACCCTCCGTTTAAAATCCATCTTATTTACCCTCGTACGAAGCAAAATCCCTGGCGATTTTTCCCGCCTTAAAGGCATGGACTTCGTAATCTGCCATCCCATCGGCGTAGTAAACATCTTCTTTCAGTACAGCTTCCAAAGCCTCGCGGTTTTCGAGGCCGCTTAGCATGATGCCCGCCATCTCCTGATCCGTATAGGGTCCCACCAGCAGGAAATTTCCTTTTTCAAAATGGCGGGTAAACCACGCAACATGCTGCTGGAAAAATTCCTCTTCCTTGCCCTGTGGTATCTTTTCCGGATTCAAGGTTTCATTGATAAGAAACATGGCTTTTCCCTCCCAGTCAAAGATTCTTGCCCGCTTCATAGGCTTCCTGCATGGCCGCCGAGGCACGGATGGCTCCCGGTGCCAGAGCCGAAGTGCCGATGATAGCTCCGGCATTCCTCATATTGGCATGGGGGTTGAACTCGCTGAAGCAAGCCACATACATATTGAAATCGGACAGGATATTGGCCATGAGCTTTTTGTCCGGCACTCCTCCCAAGGTAATCAAGTAAAAATCCTTGTCATGGAGTGTTGTCAAAAGGGGATAAGTGCGGTCAAGGAAACGCTTCATCAATCCTGTCCAGGTAAAATAGTACATGGGAGAAGCCAGCACGATAACATCGGCTCCCCGCAACTTGTCCAAAATCTCTGCCATATCATCCTGTTGTACGCACTTGCCGCCGTTGTTGAAACAAGCCCTGCAGCCAAGGCAATCGCCAAATTTCTTATCACGCAGTTCCACTATTTCTGCCTTGTGGCCTGCCTCTTTGGCTCCGCGCACAAATTCTTCCGACAAGATTTTCGTGTTGCCATTCTTTCTCATGCTGCCATGAATGACTAAAACGTTCATGATTGCCCTCCTCTTCAGTCCATCTTCTTTTCCCACTCGCGGATGGTATTTACCTCAGCCTTATCAGCCAGGGTCTCCAGATGATTCATTTCTTCTGCGGACAAAATCACACTTGCCGCCTTTGCTGCGTCTTCCAAAATCGCATGGCTGTGAAAATCAACCTTCTTGCCCTTTGGAAGCTGTTTCTGATGCATTGTCTATCCTCCTAGACCAACAGTTTTTTCAAGCAGATATAACTAAGCTCATAAATTGAATGGGACACGAAACCGACTCCGGCATCCTCCATGGCCTTTCCCTGCTTCTCTGTAACCACCGCATAGGGATAAATGCCGAACATGAAGGGGAAATATACATAAAGGACCTCTTCCTTGTCCTGTTCGCTCATCTCCGGGCAGAACTTATCCAAACAGCGGGCCACGGCCCGGATGGATTCACCATAGGCCTTTTTAAATTCTACCAGATTCTCATAGCGGCTGTTTTCCTCCAGATCAAAATGATTCATGGAAAGAAGCTTCAAAAGACGTTCATGTTTTTCTAATAAATGCGACAGAGCCTGCGCTATCTCATCCCGCGTCATCTGCTCATGGTCCTGCACCAGCCCGTCCACCTCTGCACTCCAGCATTCATACTCCCGCTGCATCAGGGCAAGGAATATCTCTTCCTTGCTGTTGAAGTAATTATAGATGGCTGTACGGTTGAAGCTGGTAATCTTGCCAATCTCCTTCAGGGTAATGTCCTTGAAGCTCATGTTTTCATAAAGCTTGGCACAAGCATCGAGAATCTCTTCCCGCCGGGCCAGCAAAAATTCTTCTGAAACTTTCGGCATCGAACTCAACCTCCAAATAACTTACATCGTGTCATTCCTTCTTCATGTGCTCAATGCCAATCGTTGTTCAACCCCTGCAGCCGCCGTATTTCCCAATCCCTGTTTATGCTCTGATTTCTGTCCCGTCCTTGAAGGTCACTCGGATATCGTCTTTGCTGCACACTGTGATGAAATCCACCAGGCTGCCCCACAGCCGGGCGTCGAACTCCTTGATGAGTTCCTGCTCCCGAAGTTCCTGGATGAAGCTGTCCATCTGACGGCTCCGGGCCTTGCGATACTGGATGGCCTCACAGGTCTTGTCGTACTGCGTCTTCGCCGCTTCATACCGGCTGACCAGTTCGTTGTAATTCCGGTCATAATCATCCTGGTTCTGCGCGACCCTGGCGTTCTCGGCTATGAGCTGCTGTACCTTGTCGGCCAGCAGGTTCAAATCCGTGCTGAGCTTGTCCCGATCCTCTTCCAGTGCTTCTGTGTCAGTGAGCCGTTCCTTCAGCAGGGTGATGCTGTCAAGTACGTCCGCTTTGTTTTCGATGAGCCGGTTGGCGGCCCGGACGAAGGCTTCCTTGATATCATCCTCTGTCAGATGCGGTGTCTTGCAATGACTCTTGAACTTGCCGTTGCATCGGTAGATGGTCCTGCGGTACTTGTCGGTCGAATGCCATACCTTGGCCCCATACCAGCCTCCGCACTGGCCGCACTTGATTTTGCTGGAGAAGATGGATACGCCGCTGTAACGTCCCCTGCCTTCACGCCGCCGCTTGATTTCTTCCTGCACCCAGTCGAAGACCTGCGGGCTGATGATGGCTTCGTGGTTATTTTCCACATAGTACTGCGGCACTTCCCCTTCATTCGCTTTCGTTTCTTTGGTCAGGAAGTTGACGGTGAACCGCTTCTGCAACAGGGCATCGCCCTTGTATTTCTCATTTGTCAGGATGCTTTCCACTGTTCGCGGATACCAGCGTTTCTTTTTCGCCGGGGTTTCCAGCCCTCTGGCAGTCAGCTCCCTGGCAATGGAGTGGAAGGTATCCCCGTCCAGGAACAAACGATAAATCAGTTTCACCGTCCTGGCCTGTTCCCTGTTGACGGCCAGATTCCCATCCGGCCCTTTGTCATAGCCGAGAAAATGCCTGTAGGGAACACACACCTTGCCGTCAGCGAACCGCTTCCGATGACCCCAGGTGACGTTTTCCGAAATACTCCGGCTTTCTTCCTGTGCCAGGCTGCTCATGATAGTGATGAGGAGTTCCCCTTTACCAATCATATTGATACAAGATAACGATGCACCCCCCAGACCCTCTTAACGATGAACCCCCTTGCACCCCCCTGCCTATCGTTAAGCGAGTATGCCTCGGAAGCCGCACGGGAACAAGGCTTCCGAAAAAAGAGAAGGGGGTGCATTTGCACCCCCTCGGTGGGGATTTTGCACCCCCCAAAAACCTATATCACATTATTTTCTGTTATACTCCACTTTCCTGCTGCCGATTAGCTTTGCTTTATCCGTTTGCAAGAACTGCTCTATCGCTGTCCATGTTACATCAAAATTATCAAGAAATGCCGTGTGCCATGCTTTGGGGACGATACATAGGCTGGCTTTTGGGATATACTGCTCTGCCTCCACCATCGTCACCAAAGGCGCATGGTCATCCTCGTCTCCGGCAATCAACAGCACTGGGCATTCAATCGTCCGCAGGAAATCTTCGCCGACTTCCATTTTGCTCCAGAATTTCATATAGTTCGTGCAAAATTCCTGATAGCGTTCCGGCTCCGGCATGATTTTTTTCTGCTGCTCTATAAAAGCTGCATCCATTTTCTCTAAATCCGCTACCTTCATTTCCCCGCTGAAAAAACCTGGCTTGAGTGTACCTGCACCGATGGCCACGATGCGCTCTATGCATTCCGGGTACATGGAAGCGACCTTGTAGGCCGTGTATGCGCCGTCGCTGAAGCCCAGCAGGACGGCTGGCTCATCGGTGACTTCCTTTATCACCGCCAGCATATCATTCGCCTTCTGCTCATAGGTCAGCTCCGAATGTCCGATTTCTGAGCGCCCGTGTCCGCGGGTGGACACGACAATCACTTGGTAATTTTTTCGTAAGTTGTCAATCATCTGTCCCATTTCATAGGGCGTACCCACGCCGCCGCCGTGAAAAACAAACAGCGGCTTCCCCTTGCCGTAAATCTCATAGTAAATTCTGGCATCACCGGCCTGCACATAATGCCCTGCCACCGTATTGTTCCCGTAGGGCGTATCGCTGCCCTTGGCTTCCGGCGCTTGCATAAAATAGCGTATGGCGGGCGCAAACGTCGCATCACGCTTCTGCGCCCGCACTAGCACATCCTGTGCGTTGCTGCTCCCGGCATCAGCCGCCTCGCCTATTTCCATGCTTCCCGCCAGCAGAATCGCCGTACTCAGCAGAAGTGTGCCAGTCCCATAGAGCATTTTTTGCCAAATCATACCTATGCCTCCAAATCCCAGACATCAATTCCCGTAGCTGCATCATATCTCAGCCCGACCTTGCCGCCCTGCACAGGGACAAGAACCAGTTCCGCTGTGTAGAGCACCGTCGCTTTTTTCAAATGACCGCCAAGATAGTCTATACGTCCCTTTGCTTCATCAAAGGCAGAAAAGAGAGCATGGGCGTGCTGCACCAATTCCCCCTGCCTTCCGGTCACGATATTTCCCATGAGGGAAATCATCTCCAGCATACCATTCCGCACATGGGGCAGAAATTCCTGCCTGTCCGGGATATAAGTTGCTACTTCCACCTCGCCGCAAGCCCCGATGCCTTGAAATGTCGCGGCGGATATATGAAGCTGTCGGCACACGTCCACCATCTGTGCGAGAATTTCCTCACCTTTGTCGATGCGGATGTAAACCCGCTCACCCATTTGCCTGTAATTCATCGTTATCCCCCTTTCAATCATCATAGCAGTAATGGCTGCTCCCTTCCAAATTTATCTCGACTTTTTGCAGATAGTCCAGCAAAATCGCAGGCAGGCTTTCCCAATAAGTCGGCATGACCACCCCGAAATTTTCCCCTTCTGGCACAGCGATGGAATACGTCTCCTGTCGTACCAATTCTTTCAGCGGAACAATCTTGTCGTTGGTTGCCTTGGCAATTTGTTCCGCCACATATTTACTGGTGCCTGTGGCACTGAAGTAGAGAATCACGTTGCCACCTTCTTACAGGCTGTACACGCTGCTTCGATACATTTGCAGCCTTTCCTCGCCGTTCTCGTCTATGGTTTCCTGCAAACGGCTGATCATGGCATCCTTATCTTCCGGCACTCTGCCGTTGATGCGCACAGGCATGGTGACATGCTCGGCGCGGAAAATGGTGGGGACGATCAGGCAGCGTATAAACTCCTGCATTTCTTCGATACGCTCCCTCTCCGTGGCTTCGGCGAATTTTCCTTCCGACACGTCACGGGAAAGAGGGGTATCAGGGAAGAGCGTAAGTTCCGAAGCGTAAATCATGGCGGGTTTTAGCTGATTATATAGCTTTGCCGTTTCCCGTGCATGGGACAAGCCCCCAGCCGTGCCCTCCCAGACCGTCCAGGAAGTTGGCAATCCATGGCATCCCTGCCTCGTCCATCTTATGACATTCATGCAACACATAATCAGCATGATAGCCCTTGTTCATGCGATCAAGGAGTTTATCATCGCCGCTTTCCACGCCGAAGTAGAAATAGTTGTAGCCCGCATCCTTGAGCTGTCTCACCTGCTCTACCGTCTTGTTTTTGAGATTGTCCACACGGGCGTAGCCGCCGATGGATTTCACCCGAGGAAGATAATGATAAATCATGTCGGCGATTTTCAGCAAGTCCTCGGTCTTGCGAATGAAGGGATCAGCCCCCTGCAAATAAATGCGGTCAAATCTCCAGCCCGAATGAGCCAGTTCTTTAAGGTCAGCTTCTATTTCCTCCAAGGGCGACAGGGAAAAGGGACTTTCCTTGTAAAAGGTACAGAATTTACAACTCCCATGACTGCAGCCTGATGTAATCTGCAAAAATTCGTCATTGGCCTCATAAGGAGGACGATTGATACCGCTGGAAAAATGCATGGTCTTAACCCTTCTTTCTTACTTCTCGTCAAAGAATTCAATGATTTCCCCGGCTTTGCCCTCTACAAAGGCAATACGCAAGGGGTAGGGCGTCTCGCAGGGTACGACAATGTCCTGCGGCGCCATGATGACTTTCAGTCCTTCCTTGGCACAGGCCGCCATGCAATCGTCTACTTTGTCGGTAGCCAAGGCAATATGGTCAACCTGTCCAGGCTTGCGTCCCGGCTCGGCGTTTGCAAAGAGCTCAATCACGCCGCTGCCCGTATCCAGCATGGCGCCGGCTTCTGTGTCCTCGCCCCAGCTCCGAAGTCTCTTCATGCCCAGCACGTTACAATAAAATGTGATGACAGCGTCCATCTCGGCTTTGCCGCAGCAACGCAAGGCAGCGTGATGCATTCCTTTAATCAAGTTCATCGAAAAGTCTCCCCCATAAACTACTCAATCACAATATTCCGGCACTTTTTGCGGGGTTTGCCCATAGGATAGTCTCCCGCATGGTAGCCCAAGGTCACAAAAGCCTTGGCCTCCATCGTGTCCGACACGCCCCATTCCTCCATGAACGCCTTACCTTCCGGCAGGGCAAAGGTTTCCTCGGCACGGGAAACGATGCAGGAATCAACCCCGAGCGAATGAGCCGCTAAAATCATATTTTCCGCTATGCAGAAAGCATCCGCTACATTGAAGGGAAAGTCCTTTTGACCGAAAATTACACAGACCGTTGGGGCGTCGTAAAAGCCGTTCTTGATGTTCACATCATCAATGATGGGGGGCTGCTCATCGGACACATGTCCGCCCAGGAGTTTACTGCGGTCAAAGGCAGCGAAGTTCAGTTTGCCCAACTTCTTCGCCAAATCCGCATTATGCAGAGTGATAATCATACTGCGCTGACCGCCTCCGGCGTTCGGGGCATAAAGCCCTGCCTCCACAATCTTGTCCACCAGTTCCCTTGGAACTTGTTTGTCTTGGTATTTCCGAATAGAACGGCGTTCCTTCATCAACGTGAGTATATCCATATCTCTCAAATCTCCTTCCAGCATTGCGGGTCGGCGGCATAAAAATCTCCGCCGGAATTGGCAGATGCTACGGCGGGACAGCCACGGCACCATGCCTTCAGCTCACACTTGCTGCACTTGGCAAATTTATCATATTCCCGATAATCTTCCAGCTCGTTTACCCACAAATCCATCAGCCTGTCTTTCAGCGCATTGCCTACGCAGCTGTCCAGCACCCTGCGACAGGCATAGACATCCCCCGTTGGCAGTATCGTCAAATGCCCGCTTGCGCAGTTACAACCACCGTAAATCATATCAGGCTCCGCATCCTCTGGAATCGTAAATTTTCCTTCTTCGTAATCATAGAGCGTCCAAAGATGGTCCTTGCGATGGAAATAAGTTTCGCAGCCGGCCTCCTCATAGGCGCGGAATTTCTTGTCACATTCGACCAAGAGTTCCCGATAACGCCGAGGCGTGATATTGGTACCCTTTTCCTCGCTTGTGGGGCAGTATCGGGCAAAGGTATAGACCTTCACTCCTGCCGCCACTGCCGCATCGATAATTTGCGGTATTTCGTCTATATTTTTCCCGGAAACGGTGGTCATGAGGATGGAGCGAATTCCTGATCCATTCAGCAAGGCTACTTTTTCCAGAGTAGTTTTGTAAGAACCCGGCTTCCTGAACCAATCGTGGGTTTCCTGAAGACCGTCTATAGACATTTGATAGCGCACACAGCCGCATTCCTTCATGCGTCTGCATACATCCTCCGTCAGGTGGAAGGGATTCCCCATGATAGTAAAAGGAATGCTCCTTTCCCGGAATTTTTCCAGCAACCACCAAAAATCTGGATGCAGGATGGGATCTCCCCCGGTCAGGTAGAAGTAGGGCCGACGGTCAAAAGTTTCGCAAAAATCCTCGCAGTTTTCCAACACAGCCGTCATCTGCTTCCGCGTCATTCTGCTGATACATTTCTCCTTGCTTTCGGCGAAAATATAACAGTGCTTGCAGCGCTGATCGCAATCATCGGTGATATGCCACTGAAATGAAAAATACGGTTTCACTCGACCGCCCTCCCTGCTTTTTCCTGTCATCGGATGTAGGTGTATTTTGCACCTACGCCCCCACGGGGACATTCATGCCCACCGGAACACCAAAATTACTTGTCGCCGGAGCCGCAAGCCGTCGGCACGACCTTGTCGCTGGAGCCGCAAGTGGCAGGCAAAATCTTATCCCCGGAACCGCAAGCCACGGACATAATCTTGTCGCCGGATCCGCAGGAGGAGCCGGCGAGGTTCATGGTTGCCTTCTTGTTCCATGCTGCTAAATTCTTGAGTGCCATGTGAATCATCCTTTCTTTTAACTGGCATTAACTTTCGACAGGTTCATAATAACAGGAACAGCCATGGTTGTGAAATGCAAATTTCGCATTATTAATACGCTAGACGTATCAATAATCCGTGTGACATGTTATAATAGGGATGAGGTGATTTCCATGAACACGCAACAGTTGGAATGCTTTGCCACCCTCGCAAAGACACTGAACTACGCCAGGACTGCCGAGCAGCTCTCCATGACGCAGCCCGCCGTCTCCCGTCAAATCAAAAGTCTGGAAAACGAGCTGGGCGTGCAGCTTTTTCAGCGTACCACCCGTTCGGTGACGCTGACGCAAATCGGCTGGCAGTTCCTGCCCGATGCACGGCAAATCCTCGAAATCTACTACCGCTCAAAAGAATGGATGGAGAGCTTTCACAAAAGTCAGCGGAATGTCCTGCGAATTGGCTACGCCGATTCCCACGCAAATTGGCTCATCAGCAAAATCCTCACTCCACTGCTTGAGACGCAGGACAACATTTTGCCGGAGCTTGCCCTCGACCAAACAGATGCCAATCTGCACCGCCTTGCTGTCAATCAGCTTGATCTGGTCATTGGCATGAAGGATGCTAAATTTTCTGACGAGGCAATTCATTTTGTGAAGCTCCATGACGATGGTTTTATCTGCGTCGTGAGCAAGGCACATGCACTTGCTCTCCAATGCAAAAAAAGACGCCAAAAAAGCGTCTCTTCTTCGGGGTTATGGCCTCATCGTCAAATTATCGCCATACCGCCGTATCTTCTGAAGCATACCTTTTCCCGTGGCCACCGCATCATTCCCGTCAACGATGAACTGGACAATATTCTCTGCGCTACCATCAGCGAAGCCTACAATCTGGCGCTGACGGGTGCGGGGTTTGCGCTTATCCCCGAGCATTTAGCGTTGCCTCACAAGGAACTTGCTTTTCTGCCTTGGGACGAATCTCCCCGTGCACCAATGGGCATATACTATCGCAAAAACTCTGCCGTACAAAAATTCATCAGTGAGGCTAAAAACCATACAGACTACGTCTTGCCTTATTTGCGCTGATATGCACCAATAATTATTCACCGTATGGAAAGACGTCCGTCTGCACTGTGCAAGTATTCAAACCAGTATATCCGTCCCATCGCGGAACACCACCGTCATGCCGCCGTCCACGCCCACCGTCACATAGTCCACCATCGCTCCCCCAAACCGCTCATCGAACTCTGCCACCGACGCACACGGATGTGCTAGTGCAGGACCTCTTCCATATCTACATCACCTGTCCCTTTCTGGTATAATAGGCATATAGACATAGTCACCAGCATGGAGGCGTTGTATCATGAGTGGACACAGCCGAAAGTACAAGATCATGTTGACGAACGAGGAACGCAATCATCTGAAAGTGGTCTTGCGCTCGAGCAAGACGTGCAACACCATCAAGAAGCGCTGCCAGATCTTGCTGGCACTGGACTGTAACACGAATCCCGACACCACATATCGTAACTGTGCGTATTATCTTGGAGTGTCGTTGAAGATGGTCTGCAATATCGTCAAGCTTTACTGTGAGAGCGGGCTTCAGCGCACTCTGGTCTTGAATCGCAATGTGAATTCGGACAATGCCACACGCAAGATTGACGGTGCCATGGAAGCCAGAATCATCGCCATGGCCTGTGGCAGCCCGCCTGAAGGATACCGTTCGGCGGATGTTAAAAAAAACACATTGCGCCCTCACCTGAAAGGCTGTTGGTGCATTCCCAAGAAGCAAGATGCCGATTTTGTCGCTTGCATGGAAGACATCATCGACGTGTATGAACGTCCTTATGCACGCAAGTGGCCGGTGGTCTGTCTGGACGAGAAGCCGTTGCAGCTCCTCGGTGAAGTCCGTGAACCACTTCCTATGCGCCCGGGTGCTGTCGAGAAGATTGATGCAGAATACAAGCGCAATGGAACTTGCAGCATTTTTGCCGTTGTAGAGCCGCTTACAGGACACCAGCATATCTCAGTGCGAGAGCGGCGGACCGCTCTGGACTGGGCTGAAGAGATCCGATATCTATGTGATGTCATGTACCCACGTGCCGAACGGATTGTCCTGATCATGGATAATCTGAACACACATACGGTCGGCTCACTTTACAAACGGTTCAAGCCAGATGAGGCCCGCCGACTGGCGGGGCGTTTGGAAATACACCATACGCCGAAGCATGGCAGCTGGTTGAACATGGCCGAGATCGAGCTGAATGTATTGACCAGGCAATGCCTCAACCGACGAATCGAAAGCCTTGCCAAGCTGCAACGTGAAGTCCGTGCGTGGGAAAATAAGCGGAACAAGAAGCCGACACCTATTCATTGGCTGTTCACTAAGGAAAAAGCCAGAGTCAAGCTGGTATCTTTGTATCCTGATTTAACCAGATGATTCATTGTCGTATATATGGACGAGGTTCTACAGTAGTCCACTCCCTCCTCAAGTACCACGACCTTGCCCGTGTTGGCTGCGCCGCCATAGACGGCTTGCCAGCTTTCCCGCAGCTTGGACGGGTCTTTGAGGACACCGGGGTGCTTGAGGACACCGCCGGGACGTGCGCCGTTGGCGAAGAAGGAAGAGCCGTATTCCTCACAGGCTAAAGTCATACCCACGGCGTTCCGTGCCATCGCAATAGGCGAGTAGCCCACCATCCCGTCAAAGCCAAGCCCCGGAATATGCAGGACATCCTCCCGGCACAGCTTGATGAACTGCCCGCTCTTGAGATTGGGATTGCTGTCGCTCATGGGCGTGTAGGTATAGACCAGTTTCCCATGCTCGTCCCGGATGATTTGCGAAAAAGAATTTCCCCACAGGAGAAGGTGAATCATGGCTGTCTCTCGAAATATGAAAGAAGTCATTTCAGGGTTGGGTGAATCGTGGAGTAAAAAAGGAACAGCCAACTAAAAATTCCCATGAATATCACACTCCTTTTGAAAAGATAAGGTAAAGAGGTAAGGTAGAAATGATTGTTCAGAAAACCACCAAGGAAATTCTTGCAGAATCCATACAAGAACTGGCAGCTTCAAAATCCGTTGAAAAAATTACCATCAAAGAAATAACTCAAAATTGCGGTATGACCTCCACAACATTTTACAATCATTTTTCCGATAAATATGAATTGCTTGCTTGGATTTATAATGTCTCAATGGAGCCGTTCTTGGGCAGATTAGGTACAGATGTATCATGGAGAAAATGTGTGTGGCAGAGCTCTTTTGTTCTTACGGAGAATAAACCGTTTTACAGAAATGCTTTGCAAAATACTGCCGGACAGGTATCCTTTCGTTATGCCACTAATAATTTTGCAATCGATTTGATATTAGAGAGAATCCGCCGAAATTTTGCTCTTGTCGAGATTCCATCGGAGATTCGTTTCTATGTCGTTTTTTATATGAGAGCCATCTCCGAATCCATAAACGATTGGTTCTTGGATGGAATGAAAATACCGATAGACGAATTTACGGAATTGTTGGTGCAAGGTATGCCTACATCATTGGCTCCGTACTTGAAATAGCTTTACAAAATCCCTATTTTATAAAGTTGATGGTCATTTTCCTTGGTTTATCTATGGCAAGTGTCGATAGAGAGCGATATAATCAAGGAGAATTTTGACAAGGAGGAATTCCCATGAACAAGATATTTCCCGATATCATCGACAAAGTGCCAAGCCGCGATTATGGCATAGAGGGGCTGACCGTCCATGTGGATCACACATCGACAGGTACGGTCTACTTCGTTAGCGCAGAGAAGGAAGTGCCGTTTCCCGAACACGCCCACGCCGCACAGTGGACGGTGGTTGTAAGCGGCAAGTGCTTATTTACTGCAAACGGGGAAACCAAAACCTATCAACAGGGCGAAACCTATTTTATTCCGGCAGGGTTGAAACATCAGATTACACTTTGCCCCGGTTACTCCGAAGTAGATTATGTGGATGACCCCTTGGATGGGGAAATCTGATTATCGCCAAAAGTTCAATGTTATCGGCCAGTCTATTCCAATGGTAATGAAAGATAGACTGGCCGATTTGATTTATGGATAAGGTAAAATATATTTCGCAAATTCAATTTCATAAAAAATAGACATAGTCTATTGCCGCTAGTACAATTAAGTTACCACACAAAATTCGTAAGGAGGCAATAGACCATGTCTGGTAATATTATACAACTTAATGAGGATCCAGCAGTTTACAACTTTTTGAACAAATAAATATCGCGGACGGTGTCAACATATTGTGGGAATTTTTATGAATGAGAAGAAGGACCTCGGTATAAGTGTTACATAATATGCTGATAACCACCATTTTCTATGAGTCGCATCCATTCACCTGTCGAGGTGGATTCACGACCTGGCATATGAGCTGCTTTGTCAGGGATGTATGTACATACAGCTGGCCATAACTGGGACGGAGTTTCCCATCCAGAAAAAGTACGCCGTCCGAGGAGCTTTCGGCGTCCTTGGCAGACGGGCACTTTCGTTTCATAGACATTGATCAGCTTCATCTCTTTCGCATGACCTTTTTGCATCGCTACATGGTCCTCGTCGGCTTCCACATACACCTTATGAATCCCTGGTTTCGCTGCTGGCATCACCGCCGCCTGATTGGGAATCGTCCCTAATTTACGAATAGACTGTAAAACACTTTGCCCACTTAGGCTCGCCGGGGCCGTAAGAGCCACTGCTTTACGATAACTGACATCCGCAGAACGTGTGACTAAACGAGCTCGGCAAAATGGTTCAATATGCGTAGACTTATCCAATCCCAGCCATTCATCTAACAGGTAATGATAGGAAGAATCCGTCTTGTCCTAATAATATGTCCGGGTAAAGGTAACCTCTCCCCAAAGGGTCGTCAATGTCCGTGAGCGATGGGCTTTGACCTGATAGCGATGTTCCGGCTTGATGGCGGCATAGATAGCTTCATCCGCTTGTTCCAAGATGGCTTTTAACACCTCACCTCCTGTTTGGTTCACCAATTGTTCCAACTTCTGGCTCAACTGAACCAGGGATACTTCTTGGGATAAGATATTTTGAAGAGATTCATAAAAAAAAATGTACCCAAATATTGGCAATTTGTTGTATACTAAACATGAGAAGGACTCCTTTCGTATTGGTTTGCTCTAAACTTATTATACAACAAGGAGTTCCTTCTCTTTTTATATTTTCTTTAATGCATTAAAGTTTCCCCACAATTATTTTACACCATCTGATACTTTTGAGCTAATAAAATAGAGCGGAGCTGTCACAGGAAGCAAATTCTACTTTCTGTAACAGCTCCGTTATTTTGAAATCTTTACTTCTGCAAGGAATCCTGGCAAGTCTGGTATCCAGGTAAGATTTGGTACGCATGCGTGCCAAATTTCGCGTTTCCAAAATAGGAATTAGCTATAGAATTGGTCAGACAGTGTCTGACCAATTTAGGGCTGGATTTCTTTGGACAAGGCTCCGGCCGCCTTGGTTTCATCATCCAAGGACAGTCGGGCCAGGCGTTCGATGATGAAGACTCGGCCATTGAAGAAGTTGACGAAACGGCCTACGAGCATGGCCGATATGAGGGTACCGATGCCAAGGCCGGTCAGGGTCCCCAGGCCTCCATAAAGGAAAGATAAGATAACGGCCAGGGTGACCATGGTCGAATCGAAGACGACTTTTGTAGAGCCCATCCGCCATTTTCCCGTCTGGGCAATGGCTTTGACGGCCCCGTCACCGGGCACCATCAGGACCTGCGATGCCACTTCGATGCAGATACCGAAGGCCAGGGTAGCACAACCGGCGATTAAGAGGGCCAGGGCCAAAGGCCAGCTCAGTCCCTGTAATCCTGCCATGGCATGCATGAAAAAGTCGATGGCTGCGCTGAAGACGAAGTTGACGGCAACTTGTAATAGTTCTGCTGGCCGGAACTGGCGGCGGAGCAGGACAATCTGCAAGGCGATGAAGACCATGTTGAGGACAAAGGTCAGCTGGCCGAAGGTCCACGGCGTATAGAGGCTGATGACGAGGGGCACGCTGGAAATGGGTGACGTCCCCAGGCTGGCGACGGTAATCAAGTCGATGCCCAAGGCCGTCATCAAGATACTGCCACTAAAGGCACTGATACGGATTTTCAAATGATGCATGTGCCGCATATTCAATCGCCCCATTTCTTTTCATTTTCCATGATGCGCTGAAATGTCGCCATGAACTGCTGGCGCGCTTCCGGCTCGATGTCCTGCCACATTTCCTCGTCGATGCCGTAAATGACCTGGCGGATCCGCTCGGCTTTGTACCAGCCCTTGTCGGTCAGGAAGATGGCTACGCCCCGCTGGTCTTCAGGCCGCGTTTCCTTGCGGATGAGGTCCAGATTTTCCATGCGCTTCAGCAGGCTGGTCACCGTCGATTTGTCGATGATGCACTCGCGGCTGATATCCTTCTGGCTGGCGCCATCGTGGAACCACAAGTATTCCAAAATCTTTGGTTGACCGGGCATGAGCCCTTCCCGCTTGATGCGGCGGGCGATTTCCCGGTTCGACCGGTGAAATCCTAACATCAGTAAAATATGTAACGCTTCCTCGTCCATGACGACTCCTCCTATTAGTTTTAATTCAAACTATTATTTTATTATACTGGCAGACAAAGGGTGTGTCAATAGTTAAGCTATTACGGGCCATAAGGGAAAGACAAAGAGTTGTAAACGGACCGTCTCTCTTTTGTAACAACTTTTATGATATAATAAAAGAAACGTCATTCGTCTATTTTTTAAGGAGGAACCTGTTATGTTCAAAAAATTACTCATTCTCACGCTCAGCGCCCTGCTCTGCTGCAGTGTCGCCGCAGCGGCCGACACGACGTCCATGACCGACAAGGCGCGCCAGGCAGAAACGCAATCCCTGCCGTCGACGATCAAGCACCTCGATCTGGTCCTGGTCCTCGATAAGAGCGGCTCCATGTATGGCCTGGAAAGCGATACCATCGGCGGCTACAATTCCATGATTGCCAAGGAAAAAGACCTCGACGTCGACACCAAGGTCACAACGGTCCTGTTCAACAACAAAGTCGATATCCTGACGGACCGCAGCAACATCAACAGCCTATCGGACATGACGACCAAGGATTACCGCGTCGGCGGCTCGACGGCGCTCCTCGATGCCGTAGGCAACACGATTGCCAAGATATCCGACACGCCGGGCATTTCCGACAAGGACCACAAGGTCATCTTCGTCATCATCACGGATGGCTTGGAAAACGCCAGTACGGAATACTCCAAGGCGACGATCCAGAAAATGATTTCCGATAAAAAAGCCCAGGGCTGGGACTTCATTTTCCTCGGCGCCAATATCGACGCCGCTTCGGAAGCCCAGAACCTGGGTATCGATGCCGACCATGCCGTCAAGTATCGCAATACTTCGACGGGCGTCCAGAAGAACTTCTCCGCCATTGCCGCCTACACGCGCAGTGCCGTTCAGCAGCAAGACGACGACTCCTGGAAAGATAACATCGAAAAAGATAAGTAAGGCTTATTTCAAACCTGCCAATTTAGCCGGATCCATGGCTTTGTCGAACTGCTCTGCCGTGACCCACCCCGTCTTCAGGGCTGACTCTTTCAAGGTCAGCCCTTCTTTGGCTGCCTGTTTGGCAATGGTGCAGGCCTTGTCATAACCGACGAGAGGCACCAGGCCCGTGACCAGGATGAGCGAATTGTACAGGTTGATCGTGATCCGTTCGCGGTTCGGTTCAATGCCGACGACGCAATGCTTGCGGAAAGAATCCATGCAGTCCGTGAGCAGTCGGATGGACTGGATCAGGTTGTAGGCGATGACCGGCATGAAGACATTGAGTTCGAAGTTCCCCTGGCTGGCGGCGATACCCAAGGTGGCATCGTTGCCCATGACCTGGACGGCGACCATGGTGACGGCTTCGCACTGCGTCGGGTTGACTTTGCTGGGCATGATGGAACTGCCCGGTTCATTTTCGGGAATGCGGATTTCGCCGATGCCGCAACGCGGACCTGACGACAGCCAGCGGACGTCGTTGGCGATTTTCATGAGGTCGCAGGCCAGGGCCTTGAGCATGCCGTGGACGACGACGAGTTCGTCCTTACTGGTCAGGGACTGGAACTTGTTCGGCGCCGTATGGAAGGTCGTACCCGTCAGCTGGCTGACGATTTCGGCGAAGCGCACGTCATAGCCCTTGGGGCAGTTGATGCCCGTACCGACAGCTGTGCCGCCCATAGCTAGGTCGCGGAGGAAATCGATTCCCTGGACCAGCATGTCCCGGTCACGCTGGATCATGCGGGCCCAGCCGCTGAATTCCTGGCCCAGCGTCAAGGGCGTCGCATCCTGCAAGTGGGTCCGGCCGATCTTGACGATGTCCTTGAAGGCTTCCTGTTTGGCCCGGAGTGCCTGGTAGAGGGCTTCCATGGCAGGGAACAGTTTCTGTTCGATGAGCAGGACGCCGACCATATGCAGGCCTGTCGGGAAGGTATCGTTCGAGCTCTGGGAATGATTGACGTGGTCATTGGGATGGACATTCAAGTCCTTGCCCTGGGCTTTCAAGATTTGTTTGGCCCGGTTGGCGACGACTTCGTTGACGTTCATGTTGAACTGCGTCCCGCTGCCGGTCATCCATACGGCCAGGGGGAAATTGCCATCGAGTTTGCCGGCCAGGATGTCATCGCAGGCCTGGACGATAGCGTCGGCCCGGTCGCCGTCGACGACGCCCAATTCCTTGTTGGTCAGAGCTGCCGCCTTTTTCAAATAAGCAAAGACCGTGACCATTTCGGCAGGAATCTTTTCCGTGCCGATCTTAAAATTCTCGAAGCTGCGCTGTGTCTGGGCACCCCAGAGTTTGTCAGCCGGGACTTTGATTTCTCCCATCGAATCTTTTTCAATACGATAATCCATGAAAACCATCTCCTATACTCAATATTTTATAAAAACAGGTGGACTCAGACGGGCTCGCCACATGCGAGCCCCTACATTCCCATAGGCTCAGGCAGGAAAATACGTCCGTCCATCTGCTTTAGGCCTTCTGCGATGAGGGGCCTGAATTCCATCTGGGCCAGGATGTCTTTTTCCAGGTCCATGCCCGGTGCGATTTCCGTCAGCATCAGGCCTTGCGGTGTCAGGCGGAATACGGCCCGTTCGGTGACGACCAGGACGTGCTGGTCATGGCTGGCCGCATAAGAACCGGAAAAAGTGACCTGTTCGATGTCCGTCTTGAACTTCTGGTATTTCCCTTCATGGTCGATGACCAGGCGCCCGTCTTCGCAATGTTCGCGCAGGCCGCCAGCCGTAAAGGTCCCCATGAGGATGAGTTTCTTCGTAGGCTGGGCCAGGTCGATGAAGCCTCCCGGTCCGGTGACGCGGCCATGGAATTTCGAGACATTGACATTGCCCATGGCATCGATTTCCGCCAGCCCCAAGGCGCAGAGGTCGAGGCCGCCGCCGTGGCAGATGTCGAACATGTCGGCCATCTTCAGCTCGGCTTCGGCATTGACAGCCGCCCCCATATCGAGGCCCGACAAGGGGATGCCGCCGATGATGCCCGAATCGGCAGCCAGGGTCAAGCTCGGCCCGAAGCCTTCTTCGGCGGCGACAGAACCGATGATTTCCGGGATGCCGATTCCCAGGTTCATGACATCGCCCTTCTTCAGTTCCATGGCGGCCCGGCGGGCACAGATCTTGCGGTTGTCCAGGGGATGGGGCGGCAGGGACTGGATGGACTTGCGCCCTTCGCCGCTCAGTTCCGGCCGGTAGCCATGGGTCGAAAAGCTCTGGACGTGATACTTCGGCCGCGGTACGACGACGTAGTCGACGAGGAAATGGTGAATCTTCACGAGGCGCGAATCGAGGCTCCCCCGGGGCACGACGTCTTCGACCTGGACGACGACGATGCCGCCGGAATTATGCGTCGCTTCGGCCACTTCCAGCTGTTCACCGATCATGGCTTCGCGCTGGAGGGAAATGTTGCCGTCTTCATCGGCCAGGGAGCCGCGGATGAAGCAGACCTGGATGGGAAAGGCCGGATAATACAGGTATTCGCTGCCATCGATTTCCATCAGGCGGACGATGTCCTTCCCTTCGCGGACGGTCTTGGCGTTGGCCTTGCTGCCGTCCCGGCGCGGGTCGGCCAGGGTATGCAGGCCGATGTCGGTCCAGACGCCTTTGTGACCGGCAGCGATGGCCCGATACAAGGCCAGTATCGTCCCTGCCGGTACGACATAGGCCAGGCATTGGTTAGCCGCGACTTTATCGGCCAACTTCTTTTCCATGCCGAAATGACTGGTAATGATCGTCCCGATGAGGCCGTCAGGGGCCAAGCGGTCACCGCCGCGCTGGCCGCCGTCGCCAGTACCGGCAATCTTGACCAAGGTCACGTTGCGGGGATGGCCTTCTTCACCATAGCGGTCGTGGAGAGCCTTGAATAAGCCGTCTGGCGTCCCGAAACCGGCATGGCCACTGACAGCCAAGGTCATATTATCGCCAACGAGACGGGCCGCTTCAACAGGCGTAATAAACTGTGTCATAAGGACCTTCCTTTCGTGCGGTAGTAAAAAAGGCTGTCTACGACAGCCTTTTTTGAGTTTGATGTTGGAATCACGTTATTTCAAGTGTTTCAATCCTTTAGCGCCGATATCACTGCGGACTTGCTGGCCGTCGAAATGGATGCGTTTGACATTGGCATAGGCCTTTTCGATGGCGCTCTTGAGGTCCGGGGCTACTGCCGTGACGCCGAGGACGCGGCCGCCGTTGGTAACGTATTGGCCGTCTTTCTTGGCCGTGCCGGAATGGAAGACCATGACGTCTTCTTTATCGACAGCGTCGAGGCCGCTGATGACATCGCCCTTATGGGACGAAGCGGGATAGCCGGCAGAAGCCATGATGACGCAGCAGGCAGCAGCGTCTTTCCAATGGACCATGTCAGCCGTCAGCGTGCCTTTGGCGCAGGCGTACATGATCTGTGCCAGGTCGCCGTCGAGGAGCGGCAAAACAGCCTGCGTTTCAGGGTCGCCGAAGCGGCAGTTGAATTCGACGACTTTCGGGCCGTCCGCCGTAATCATGAGGCCGGCATAGAGGCAGCCCTGATAGGTAATGCCTTCCTGCTTCAGGCCGTCGACGACGGGTTTCAAGATCTTTTCTTCAACTTCCTTGCGGATTTCCAGCGTAACGACCGGTGCCGGAGCATACGCTCCCATGCCGCCCGTGTTGGGGCCTTCGTCGTTATCGAAGATACGCTTGTGGTCCTGAGCAGAAATCATGGGCACGATGGTCTTGCCGTCGACAAAAGCCAGGAGGCTCGCTTCTTCACCGACCATGCATTCTTCGATGACGATGCGGCCGCCGGAAGCGCCGAAGATATGGTCTTCCATCATGGCATTGACCGCTTCGATGGCTTCTGCTTCCGTCTGGGCGACGACGACGCCTTTGCCGGCAGCCAGGCCGTCGGCTTTGACCACGATGGGTGCGCCCTGTTCTTTAATATAGGCCTTGGCGGCATCGCCATCGGTAAAGGAAGCGTAGGCTGCCGTCGGGACATGGTATTTCTTCATGAGGTTCTTGGCGAAGACCTTCGACCCTTCCATCTGGGCAGCGGCCTTGTTGGGACCAAAGACAGCCAGACCCTTGGACTGAGCCAGGTCGGCAAGGCCTTCGGTCAAGGGGACTTCCGGGCCGACGACGAGCATGTCGATGCCTTCTTTTTGGGCATAGTCCGTGATGGCGTCCAGGTCGGACAAGGCGATGTCGACGCACTGGGCGACTTCACTCATAGCGGCACTGCCAGGGATGGCGTAGAGTTTATCGACACTCGGGCTCTGGGCCAGTTTCCAGGCTAAAGTATGTTCGCGGCCGCCGCCGCCGATGACTGCTACCTTCATTATTTTGCAGCCCCCTTCTGAACCTGTTCCGCTAAGTATGCGGCAATGGCCGTATCATAGACAGCCGTATGATGGAAAGCTTCCTGAGCCAGTTCCAGGCGGTACTGGTCGGAAAATTCGCCGTCCTTCTGGAGGATGGAAATGATTTCGCCGTATTTAGCCGGATTAGTGACGATAGCAACGTATTTATTGTTCTTGGCCGAAGCACGGACCATGCAGGGGCCGCCGATGTCGATGTTTTCAATGGCTTCTGCCAGGGTGACATCCGGTTTGGCAATGGTCTGCTGGAACGGATAGAGGTTGACGACGACCAGGTCGATCGGCTTGATGTCGTGTTCTTTCATGGCCTTGACGTGTTCCGGATTGTCGCGGACCGCCAGGATAGCGCCATGGATTTTCGGATTCAGCGTCTTGACGCGGCCGTCCATCATTTCCGGGAAGCCCGTGACGTCCTGAACGGCGATGACCGGTACGCCCGCTTCTTTCAGAGTCCGCATGGTGCCGCCGGTGGAGATGATTTCGATGCCGAGGTCTGCCAGGGCTTTGCCCAGTTCGACGACGCCCGTCTTATCAGATACACTAATGAGTGCGCGTTTTACTTTCATGGAAAATTCCTCCTATTCCCTATTCCTGAGTCCCTTTGACGACATTGCCGTCGATAGTCAATTTATCATCGCAAAAGAGTGCTGCCGCTCTGACGTAGGTCGGATGTTCCTTGGTGAGGATCCGGGCAGCCAGCGTATCTTCCGTATCGTCTTCGTAGACCGGTACGGCCGACTGCAAGATGATCGGGCCGGCGTCCATGTCGGGTACGACGAAATGGACCGTGCAGCCAGCGATCTTGACGCCGGCTTCGACGGCCTGGCGCTGGGCGTGAAGACCGCGGAACGACGGCAGCAGGGCCGGATGGATATTGAGCATCTTGTGTTCATAATGGGAAATGAAATCACCGCTCAAGAGACGCATGAAGCCGGCCAGGCAGATGACGTCGGCCTGATACGGTTCGATGGCGTCGAGGATGTATTTTTCAAAAGCTTCTTTCGAGTCGAAGGATTTGCGGTCGGCCAGAATGACCGGTACGCCCCATTCCTTAGCCCGGTCCATGACCGGTGCGCCGGGGATATCGCAGACCAGGGCCTTGATTTCCGCATTGATTTTGCCATCTTTGACGGCATCGTGAAGGGCGATGGCATTGGAGCCGCGGCCCGATGCGAAAATGACCATTTTCTTCTTAGTCATGGAATACGCCTCCCCGCAAGGTTACGGGTACGTCGGAATCGACGACTTTGCCGATGACATAGGCCTTTTCATCGCGGTCTGCCAGATTCTTGAGGACGGCATCTGCGTCTTTTTCATCGACGATCATGATCATGCCGATGCCCATGTTGAAGGTACGGTACATTTCCTTGGCATCGACGTTGCCCCACTTCTGGAGGAGCCCGAAAATCGGCAGCTGCGGCCACGACGTGACGTCGATGTCGACGCCGACGCCTTTCGGCAGGACGCGGGGGATGTTTTCATAGAAGCCGCCGCCCGTGATGTGGACCATACCCTTGACGGTGAAGTTCTTGATGATCGGCAGGCACGGACGCGGATAGAGACGGGTCGGCGTGAGCAGGCATTCACCGATGGTCATGCCCAGTTCGTCGACGTACTGGTCGAGCTTCATGTTCTGCCGTTCGAGGACAATCTTGCGGACCAGGGAGAAGCCGTTGGAGTGGACCCCAGTCGAAGGTAGGCCGATGAGGACGTCGCCGGCTTTGATGTTTTCACCGGTAATGACTTTGTCGCGGTCGACGATGCCGACGCCGAAGCCAGCCAGGTCATAGTCGTCTTTGGCATAGAAACCGGCCATTTCAGCCGTTTCGCCGCCGAGGAGAGCGCAGCCCGATTCCTGGCAGGCGTGGGCGACGCCTTTGACGATGGTCGCAACCTGGACCGGGTCGAGTTTGCCGACGGCGATGTAGTCCAGGAAGAACAGCGGTTCTGCACCCTGGACGAGGACGTCATTGATGGACATGGCGACGCAGTCCTGGCCGACCGTATCGTGCTTGCCCATCAGGATGGCCAGGCGCAGCTTGGTGCCGACACCGTCGGTGCCGCTGACCAGGATCGGTTTCTTGATGTCGCTGTTCATCAAGGAAAAGAGACCGCCGAAACCGCCCAGGTCGCCGAGGACTTCCGGACGGTACGTGGCTTTGACCGAATCTTTCATCAATTCTACGGCTTTGTTGCCAGCATCGATGTCGACACCGGCATCAGCATAAGTCAATCCTTTATTTGTGTTCGAGAGCATATTTTTCTCCTTCCTCATTGGCCTGCGGAGTTTCCGTAGGATAGTCGTTGTTGAAGCAAGCTAAGCACATATCTTCCTTGGGGATATGTTCGACAGCCCGGTTGAGGCCATCGATGGAAATGAAATGGAGTTTGTCGACGCCGATGTACTTCTGGATCTGTTCGACACTGAACGTCGAAGCGATGAGTTCCTTGCGGACCGACGTGTCGATACCGTAGAAGCAGGGGTATTTGATAGGCGGTGCCGATACGCACATGTAGACTTCCTTGGCGCCGGCTTCGCGCAGGAGCTTGCAGATGATGCCGCTCGTCGTGCCGCGGACGATGGAGTCGTCGACCATGACGATACGCTTGCCCTTGACGACGGACTTGACGACGTTCAATTTCATGCGGACTGCCAGTTCACGCTGTTTCTGGTTCGGCTTGATGAAGGTACGGCCCATGTAGCGGTTCTTGATGAGGCCGTGCTTGAAGGGGATGCCCGAAGCCTGGGCATAGCCGATGGCCGCCGTGTTGCCGCTGTCCGGGACGGAAATGACGATATCCGCATCATACTGCGTTTCGTTCCACATTTCCCGGCCCATGTTCAGGCGAGCCTGATAGACATCCTGGCCGTCGATGACACTGTCCGGACGGGCGAAGTAAATGTATTCGAAGGAACAGACCTGCTTGCGCGGTGCCTTGGCAAAAATCGACGATTTGACGCCTTTTTCGTTGATCTGGACAAATTCGCCAGGCTGTACGTCGCGGACAAACTTGGCACCGATGGCGTCGAGGGCACACGTTTCCGAAGCCAGGACCCAGCCGCCTTCATCGGTACGGCCGATGCAGAGCGGGCGGAAACCGTAGGGGTCGCGGACGCCGTAGAGCGTATCTTTCGTCATGAGTACCAGCGAGTACGCCCCCTGGATGCGGTTCATGCTTTCCATGATGCGTTCTTCGATGGTGTCTTTCTGGCTGCGGCTGATGAGGTTGACGATGATTTCACTGTCCATGGTCGTCTGGAACGTCGCGCCGCCGCGGTCCAGTTCTTCCCGCAGGACCCGCGTATTGGTCAAGTTGCCGTTGTGCGCCAGGGCCAGCTGTCCCATGGGCGTGTATACGGCCAGGGGCTGGATGTTGCGGGGATTATTGGAGCCTGTCGTCGAATAGCGGACGTGGCCGATACCGACAGGGCCGCCTTCTTCGTCAGGTACGCCGTTGGCGAAGACCGTGCTGATGAGGCCCATGCCGCGGAACGTATGGATATCCTGGCCGTCAGTCAAGGCGATGCCGCCGCTTTCCTGGCCACGATGCTGTAATGCGAACAACCCCCAGTAGATATAGCGGGGAATATCGAGGTGTTTATCGTAAATACCTAAGACACCACATTCTTCATGCTGCTTATCCCAAATCGGATCGTAAAACATGAATTAAACCTCCTGTTATAACGAAAAATAGTCTGTACATGCCCTTAGAGGGACTTTACGGTTTCTTGCAATTTCTGGTTCTTTTCCATGACTTCTTTAGCCATGTTTTCGCGGTATGCCTTGTATTTCTTAGCTAATCCGGCATCGCTGGCAGCGCCGATCTGTACAGCCAGGAGCGCTCCGTTCTTGGCACCGTTGATGGCGACGGTGGCAACGGGAATACCCGACGGCATCTGGACGATGGCCAGCAGCGCATCCATGCCCTGGAGGCTGCCGCTTTCCAAGGGGACACCGATGACGGGCAGCGTCGTATAGCTGGCGACGACACCGGGCAGATGAGCGGCCATGCCGGCGCCGACGACAAAGGCACTGATGCCCCGTTCTTCGGCTGTCGAAACGAATTCCCGGACAGCTGCCGGCGTGCGGTGGGCCGACGCTAACAAGACTTCATATTCAACACCAAATTCTTTAAAAATAGCAATCGCTTTTTTCATAACGGGAAAATCAGAATCGCTTCCCATGATCAAACCGACCTTCAACAGAGACCCCTCCTTAGAAAAACAAAACCCAAAAGTGACGCAGTATCACCTTTGGGTTTTCAGTTAGACACACGGAGACTGTTTACAAACGGCAAAGAGCCTGTCCATAAACGTCTTGTCATAGTGCATCTCCTTATTGATTGAAAGATTATCAAACACACTTTGATTCTATCAAAAACCTACGAGGCTGTCAATGAAATTTGCCCGTTCCCTCACAGTTTGTACACGGATAACGCCGACTATGGTACAATGGGAGGAGATTACCCACACGGAGGGATAGATTATGGAATTAAATGACCAGCAGCAGCAAGTCGTCCGCGACCTGTCGCAGCCCATCCTGCTCAACGCCCCGGCCGGCACGGGCAAGACCCGTGTCCTGGCCTGCCGGGTCGCCCATATCCTGGAAACGAAGGCCGCTAAAGGCGCGCAGATACTCTGCCTGACCTTCACCAACCGGGCCTGCAAGGAGCTGAAGGAACGCATCGTCGCTACGGCCCACGAAAAGGGCCTGGACGTCGTCGTCAAGACGATCCACAGTTTCTGTTACAGCCTCATCAAAGAGGAAACAAAGCGCCAGAGCGACTGTTATAATGATTTTCTCCTCTACGATGACGAAGACTGCCGGCAGCTCATCGACAACCTCCCGGCGGCGGCGTCGGCACCGGGCAATGACACCCAGGCCCTGCAGAACTATATCGAATTTGCCAAGAAACAGCGCGTCCTCCCGGACCTCCACGATTTCACGGCGCCGAAAGAACCCCTCCAGGCCTGGCTCCATGACCACGGCGACGACCTCGTCCGGCAATACGATGCCGTCCTGGCCGACAACCACGCCGTCGATTTCACGGACCTCATCACCAGCGCCTATGACTTCCTCACAGACGAAGCCTGCTGCCAGCGCTGGCGGGACCGGTTCCGCTTCATCGCCGTCGATGAAATGCAGGACACGAGCGAAGTCGAATACGCCGTCATCAGCCGCCTCTTCCCCGGCCGCAACGTCCTCCTCTGCGGCGATTACTTCCAGACCATTTACGAATGGCGCGGCTCCTATCCGGAATACATCCTGGAACAATTCCGCAAGACCTATCATCCCCGGGAAATCACCTTTACGACCAACTACCGGGCTACGCAGCTCCTCTTGAAAGCTGCCGAAGGCTGCCTGAACCGTCTCTTCGGCCAAGTGACGGTCCACCACATCTATCCCCAGCCCGGCCAGGCCGCAGCCGCCGTTCCCGGTGACCCCATCGTCGTCCATAAGGCGGACAACTTCATCGGCGAAAGCCGCTGGATCTTCCAGGAACTGATGCGCCTGCCGCAGCAGGAACGACTGAAAGCCTGCGTCCTCGTCCGTGGCAACCGCCAGGCCCAGCAGCTCTGGACGGGCATCAACGCCCACAACCAGCACTATCCGCCGGAAGACCAGCTGCCCGTGACCTGTATCGACCAGTTCCACCTGTTCAAGCGCCAGGAATGTAAAGACGTCCTGGCCTACCTGAGGCTGCTCCTGAACAAGCACGATAACCTGAGCCTGAAGCGGATTTTATTGCGCTTCGTCCCCCGCATCGGCCGGCGAACCGTAGAGACCATCGAAAGCGAATCCTACCGCCGCCTGGGCCTTCGGCTCTGCGACTTCATCGACCCCATTTCCCAGGAAACGGGCGACCCTTACGGGCTCCTGCTATCAGCCCTGGATGAAGGCCGGATCGTCGTCTTCGACGTCGAAAGCACCGGCACCGACACGACGAGGGATGAAATCATCCAGATTGCCGCCGTCCGCCTCGATGCCGCCGGCCAGGTTACAGACACTTTCAACACCTATGTCCGTGCCAGCCGGCCTGTCGGGGCTTCCTTCTACGTCCACCACATCAGCGACGAAACCCTGGAGGCCCAGGGGATGGAACCGCGCCATGCTCTGACGGCCTTCCTGGACTTTGCCAAAGACGCCGTCATCGTCGGCCACAACGTCACGTATGACCTGTCCATCCTGCACAGCGAGCTCCAGCGCCTAGGCATGGGCGAAAGCGGCGATTTCCCCTATTACGACACGCTGGACATCTACCGCCGCTTCTATCCCAACCTCATCAACCACAAACTGGCCACGCTCAGTGAAACCTTCCCCATCGACCATCAGCCATCGCACGACGCCTTCGACGACATCCTGGCCACGGCCGGCCTCCTATGCTATGCCGTAACGAAACAGATCCGCCCGGCTACGACGGCCCGCCGTTCGTCCCTGGCCATCTACCTGCCTCTCTTCGCCCCGTTCAGCCGTGACATAGCCCGTTTCCGCCGACAGTCCTATCAGGACCGGCCCATAGACCTCATCGCCGCCGTTATGAACGAAGGCGGCGTCAAGGCCTGGTACGAAAGCCATCGCGACCCCAGCGATGCGGCCCAGCACATCGACAGGCTGGAAAACGTCCGCAAGCTCTACCGCATCGCCAAAGAAACAGACGACCCGGGCCAGGACCCGCGCGACGCCCTGGCAGAATTTCTCAAGCTGACCGCCCTGTCCAACAGCGAACTGGACAGCATGCTGGCCAAGGACCCGAAAATCCCCATCATCACCATCCATCAGGCCAAGGGCCTGGAATTCGATTACGTCTTCCTGGCCCATCTGGAAGACCGGGTCTTCCCGACCTTCTGGTCCGTAAAGAAAGGGAATATAGAAGAAGAAAAACGCCTCTTTTATGTCGCCATTACGCGGGCCAAAAAGAGGCTGTATCTGAGCTGGCACGAAGGGAACGGCAATCAGCGCTATGCGCCGAGCCGCTTCCTCCAGAGCCTGGATTCCCAATATATCGAAGTTAGATGAGGCCGGCTATGCCTAAGACCAGGCCTAAGACGCCGGACCCGATGAGGACCTTGATGACGCCGATCTTGCGGCGCGTAGCTGCAATGGCCAGGATGAGTATGGCCAGGCCGCCGAGACTGAAGGCCGACCACTCGTCGGGCAGGGTTTCCGTATTCCACAGGGCCAGGAGGATGAAGCTCAGGCTGGCGACGCAGATGAGGGCGACCACTGCCGGCCGCAGGCCATTGAGGATGCCCCGGATTGGACCGATGTCGCCATACTTGAGGAAGACGCGTGCTAAAATAATTCCCAAGAAGAACGACGGCGTGACGAAGCCCAGGGTGGCTGCAACAGCCCCGCCCAGCCCGGCGATCTTGGTGCCGACAAAGGTAGCGGCATTGATGCCGATCGGTCCCGGAGTCATCTGAGAAATGGTGAATATATCGACAAATTCGCTCATAGAGAGCCAATGGAAGGTATCGACGACACTGGCCTGGATCAGCGGCATGGAAGCATAACCGCCGCCAACGCAGAAGGCCCCGACTTTACAGAATTCCCAAAAAAGTAATGCATATATCATAATAAGTCCCTCCCCTTAGTCGTACTTCTTATCGCGCATGAAGGCGAAGCCGATGATGCCGTCAATGATGATGAGCGCCATGATATTGACATCGAAGCACAAGTTGGCAATGAACGTCGCCACGATGATGGCCAGGGGCAGGAGCAATCTCTTCTTGCCCTGCTTGATGAGGAGGTCGATGCCGACGTTGACGATGAGCGCCGTCGCCCCGCACTGCATGCCGCGGAGGATCATCTTGATATATAAGTTCTGGATAAAGAAATCATAGCAGTATGAAATGATCGACAGCGTAATCAGACAGGGCAGCACCGTAGCCACCATAGCGACCAGCGTCCCCAGGACCCCAGCCATGCGATAGCCCAGGATGACGGCACTGTTGACGGCGATGACGCCTGGCATGGACTGGGCAATGGCTACCATGTCGAGGGTATCCTTGTCGTTGATCCAATGGTATTCATCGACGTATTTCCCTTTCAGCAGGGGAATAATGACGAAGCCTCCGCCGACGGTGAAGGCACTGATTAAAAAGGTCGATTTGAACAGGGTCCAAAAGAAATGGGCATCCCGTTTCGGTGTCACAATTTCGTTCATCGTGTATCATTCCTTTCCGGATAGGTATCTTTTCTATGGTCTTAGTATAACACGTCTTTTACTATATTGAAAATATTTGTACAATTGATATAATATATGTAAATCATATGTCAAGGAGGCATGGGTATGGATATCCGTCAACTCACTTATTTCATGGTCATCGCCGAAGAAGGCCAGATCACAGCCGCCGCCCGGCGCCTTCACATGGCCCAGCCGCCGCTGAGCCAGCAGATGAAGGCCCTGGAAGAAGAACTGGGCGTCCAGCTCCTGCAGCGGGAGCCGCGCAGCGTCACCTTGACCGACGCCGGCGAAATCCTCTACCGCCGGGCCCGGCAGATCGTCACCCTCACCGACTCGACGCGCCGGGAAATCGCCGATTTCAAGAACGGCCTGCGCGGCACCTTGTCCATCGGGACTGTATCGTCATCGGGCAGCATCATCCTCCAGCCAGCCCTCCGCCAGTTCCACGACGACCATCGCGGGATCCGCTTCGAAATCTACGACGGCAACACCTTCCGCGTCCTGGACATGCTGCGCAAGGGCCTCATCGAAATCGGCATCGTCCGCACGCCCTTTAAGCAGGACGCCTTCGACTGCACTCTGCTGCCGGAAGAACCGATGGTCCTGGCCTATACGGAGTCCCTGGCCGACCCCAATCCGGGCCAGCCTTCGATGACCATAGAACAACTGCAGGGCCTGCCGCTCATCCTCTACCGCCGCTTCGACCAGCTCTTCCATGACGTCTGCGAAGCCCACAACCTCACACCGAATCTCCTCTGCCGCAACGACGACGCCCGGACGACCCTGCTCTGGGCCGAAACCGGCCTGGGCTACGCCGTCGTCCCGGCATCGGCCATCTCACCGGCCAGTCGGCCCCAGCTCCAGACAAAAGCCATCGACGAACCGCGCCTGCGCACCCAATTAGCCGTCATCACCCCAAAACACCGCTACCTGTCCAGCATAGCCCGCCAGTTCATCGATGCCTTGACCGGTCATGGGGCCTGATGGCCCCGCCGTTCTCAGGTCGCAGGCCGCCGTTCGCCTCAGAGCTCATATGCCGCTACGCGAAAACAAACTCAAATTGACTACATCGCCTCGTAGCCCCCTCAGCTCGTAAAAATGCCCCGTCCAGGGCCTTCGTAGGGGACGGCTAAAAGTCGTCCCGCGTGAATCCTGTGCACAGCCAAAATTTATGACGGACGACGCCTGATTGTAATATAATCATACGTACCCGTAGCAGATAGATGCCATGGCTAAAAAAACGTTGACAAACTATTTCATTTCTTGTATAATATTTTTTGTTGGCGGGGCATAGCGCAGTTTGGTAGCGCACCTGGCTTGGGACCAGGGGGTCGCAGGTTCAAATCCTGCTGCTCCGACCATTACCGACAAATGCGGGTGTAGCTCAGTGGTAGAGCGCCAGCCTTCCAAGCTGGTTATGTGGGTTCGATTCCCATCACCCGCTCCATTTTTTGAGACTCAGTAGCTCAGCTGGATAGAGCAACAGCCTTCTAAGCTGTGGGTCTAGGGTTCGAATCCCTACTGGGTCACCACTTACTTGCGCCTATAGCTCAGGGGATAGAGCACCGGTCTCCGGAACCGGGTGCGAAGGTTCGAATCCTTCTAGGCGCACCAAAAAAATAAAAAGAAGTTGTCACATTAAGCTAAAATGCTTAATGTGACAACTTCTTTTTATTTTACAGTGAAAAGTTTGATTTTCTTCTTTTTAAGAACGAACATCGGCCTGTTCCCCCTATTTTCACGGCTTCCAGAAAAATCGTGATTCGCATGAGCTTCAACATGCCCTTTATCAATATGATACTGGATCACGTCCGTCAGCAAAACTATGACATCGCTATCGAAAGCACCTATGAATTATCAAATGAACAGGAAATCCATGACGAACTCATCAAACAGGCTGTCGCCAATTCCAAACGTCGGGCAGAAGCCATCGCAGCCACAGTAGGAAAAAAATCATTGGCATCAAATCGGTATCTATGAATAACTATAGCGAAGATTCAATTCATTACTGTAATATGCTGGCACCTGATTCGCTGAATTTTGAAAAACCTAAATCCTTAGACCTCTCTAATCAGCTAGCTGCCAATTCAACGACAGAAAGTGAATCTGTCGACGTTGAATGGATTATTGATTGAAACGCATAAAAGATTAAAAGCGCTGTCGTAGAAGACAGCGCTTTTTAATGTATATTTTCACTTATCTTTAACTTGTGGCAGCTGTGAAACTAAAATCTGTAAAGATATGACGTTTTTATTTTTTTGTTCAACAGCTCCTATAAACTTTCCTGTTATCACAACAGAGCTTCCTTCTTTTATATTTCGAGTCCATTCTTTATTTTTTTCATTAATAGCACCTAAAATATCGTATCGTTTCCCATTAAAGTTCCACCGATAAATACATACAGCAATATTATTGGAATTATTGAATTTTCCTTGATGAATTACAGTTCCACTAACCTTTACATATTTTCCTTTATATTTACTATTCGTTTCCGAAATATTTTCATTATATTTTCCCATTAAGCCTTCTGCTGTAATGACATAGGGATTTTCTTTCGTCCCTAATGGCGGCTTTTTTTGTATAACCTGCTTCACGGATGGCGTTGCTGGAGAAGAGCTGTTCCGATGCGACACAGCATAATAAACTGAAAAAATGGTAATGCATACAGCAGAAATAAAAATAAGATATTGAAAAATAGTTTTCCTTAATTCATGATTTTGAGTGACAACTTTTGCAGATTGCTCCCTATCAGGTTGACTTATATCCGGCTGACTTATATATTGAGTAGTCTGTGTCTCGTGGCCAGCATGCACCGATAACTCATTATTATCTTTAAAGAATTCCTTTTCTAAAGTCAACGAGTCTTCTATGATTTCTTGAGCATCATTAGGTGAACTGTTTTGACTTGCCGCTGATACGGCTACCACATCATTTTTATTTTCTTTAACAGAATCATTTTGTAATTCAGGCAGTTCGCGCTTTTGGACAGGATATTTCTCATTGAGCTGCTGAATAGCCGTAACCGCATAGGGATTTCCATTATCTGCAGCTAGTTTATACCAATATTCCGCTTGTTCGTAGTCTTGTTGAACGCCTTTTCCATATTCATAGAATTGCGCTACATTATACATCGCTTGAACGTTTCTTCTTTGCGCTTCTAATAATGTATTTTTGAACATTAATTTTTCTGGCGCAATGGGATCTGCACAAACTGGCTTCTTTGAAGGTCGCCTCCCAGAAGTACGGTGGGTAGTTGCTTTTGAAGAACGTTTAGATGCTTTTTGTTTATCTTCCTGATAATAGTTGCAATGGGATGAACCGATACATTGGCCATTATAATAACTACATTTATTCTTTGTAAAAAAGAGGCAACGCCTTTTATCTCTCCGTTCATCATTTTCGTCTTTTCTTAAGAACTCAATATGGTGCGGAGTATCCATCCAGCCTTTGGGATGCTTATTTCTCATCAGATTCTCACCTCACTGGGGCTTAATTCATTGTGAGCATCAAAAAGAATCAACCGTTTTTCTCCCCGGCATCGGGCTTACGTTCTGCTACCATTCCGCCTTTTTGCTCCGGAATGGAATACTGGCAATTCCCAGGCACTTCATAGGATTTGCCTTCCTTATTATAGGTCAGATTGAACACCATGTCGGTCAGCCATTTCTTGAAGGATGGATTGTCCTGGAACTGTTTGAAGAGTTCCATATTGTCTGCCATGATGGAAAAAATGACCTGCTGCAGGGCTCGTTCGCTCTCGGTCCGGGCTTCTTGTTCATCAGAGTTTTTCATAGCGTTGCGGTACTTCTCATCATGTGAAACCATGGCCGGAATCTGCAGGAGCTGTCGTTGTACGTTGTCAGCGTCGTTCCACTGGATATTCCCGAACATATCATTGAATTCCGAGATGATGTGCGACAAGGGGTCCATTTCCGGTTCTACAATATGGTCAACCTTACCGGTAGGAACGGGGGCGATTTCAGCATCTTCGTCTTCCAGTCTGATGGCTACTGCTTCCCGTGCCTCGTTCCGATAGCTGTCCAGGTCCACAGCGGCCAAGATACCCTCTAACAGGTCATCGGTCTGAGGCGACGGCAGTTTGGGAATCAGCAGATTCAGGAAAATAGATAATTTTTCCCACGCTGCATTGCCATAGGGAAGAATAGACCCCAGGAAACCATAGGTCCGCACAAAAGCCTTAGCGGCACTCTTGAACTGAATCTGGTCCTCCGTTTCCAGCTGGTCATAAAGGACAACACACGAATCGAGGAGCGGATCCAACCGGTCCCGTTCCCCGCCGCTCAGAAACAAGTCCACTACTTTCTCTACATCGCTGTGGTCATAGACTTGATAGTCTTCCATCAGGGAAATCAGGTCGTAAAGCTTATTGGGATCCGTTTCGCCGGACAAAATCGTCGTCCGGTAGAAGCGGGAAAAGGCTTTTTCAATCGTTTCCGCCTTGTTGGCAAAATCCAGTACATAGACTTCATCCTTGCCCGGCGCCGCCCGGTTCAGCCGGGACAGGGACTGGACAGCTGCAATGTCCGAAAGGGGTTTGTCTACATACATAGTCTGGAGCAGCGGTTCGTCAAATCCCGTCTGGAACATGTCGGCCACGACCAGCAGCCGGTACGGGTCCTTCTTGAATTCCTGGGGAATCTTTGCGTCCGGAAAACCATTCATCGCTGCCGAAGTCAGAGGCGGTTCCTGGCCGTGATAGCTGCATTCCCCGGAAAAAGCGATGATAGCCTTATAAGGGCTGTGCCGGTCGGCCAGACACTTGGTAATGGCATAGTACGTTTCAATGCAACGGGGAATACTGGCCGTCACCACCATGGCGCGAGATTGGCCGCCCAGTTTCTTTCTGGCAATGATCTGTTCGTGGAAATGGTCTACCATCATCGCCGCTTTCTTGGCAATGACATCGGGATTCCCTTCGACAAAGGAGCGCAGTTTCTTCTGAGCCCGCTTCTTGTCAAACATGGGGTCGTCTTCCACCTCTTTGGCAATCTTATACCAACTGTCGATGGTCACGTAATTCTTCAGCACATCCAGGATGAAGCCTTCCTGAATGGCTTGTTTCATGGTATAGACATGGAAGGGCCGATGTTTGATTTGGCCGTCTTCTTCATAAGGCGTGCCAAACACCTCTTCCGTCTTGTTTTTAGGCGTAGCCGTAAAGGCGAAGTAACTGGCTGTTTTTACCAGTTTCCGTCCCTCTACCATGGCGTTGATTTTGTCTTCATTATCCAGTTCACGGTCCGAAGCCAGTCCGGAAAGGGCCAGATTCATATTGGCTGCATTCCGCCCACTCTGTCCCGAATGGGCTTCGTCGATGATGATGGCAAAGGTATGGTTTATATGTTCCTGGCCGATTTCCTGAGAAATATAAGGGAACTTCTCTACCGTGGTCACAATGATCCGCTTGCCGTCCTGGATGGCCTTTTTCAAGTCGCCCGAGTGCTGGGCCCATACGACGGTATTCTTTACCTGCATGAACTGTTTAATCGTATCCCGGATCTGCTTGTCCAGAATCCGCCGGTCCGTCACGACAATGACCGAATCAATCATAGGCCGTCCATCCCGTTCCAGTCCGATCAGCTGATGGGCCAGCCAGGCAATGGAATTGGATTTGCCCGACCCGGCGCTGTGCTGGATGAGATAGCGTTTGCCCACACCGTACTGCCTGACATCGGCCAGGAGTTTTTCTACACAATCCAACTGATGATAGCGCGGCCAGATTTGTTTGACCGATTTCTTCCGGGTTTCCGGATTTTCCTCGACGACGACCTGGACGTAGTTCTCGATGACACGGGACAATTTCGGCTTCGTCAGGATATCTTTCCACAAGTAGTCCGTCATGATGCCCTCGGGGTTGGGCGGATTCCCGGCCCCATCGCGGTATCCTTTGTTGAAAGGCAGGAACCAGCTGGCCTTCCCGCAAAGTTTCGTGCAGAACTGGACCGTCTGATCATCTACGGCAAAATGTACGATACAGCGCTTGAAGGAAAACAGCAGTTCCCTGGGATTGCGGTCTTTCTTATACTGTTCTACGGCGTCGGCTGTCGTCTGCCCGGTGAAATGGTTCTTCAGCTCTATGGTAATGACGGGCAGGCCGTTGATGAACAGACAGAGGTCCAAAGCCAGTTTTGACGCGTCGATAGCATAGCGCAGCTGGCGGGTAACACTGAAAATGTTCTTGTCAAATAGCCGTTTCGCCTGTTCATTGTTTTCCGTCGGCGTGAAATAGAACAGGATCAGGTCAGCCGGATAGGCTTTAATGCCATTGCGCAGGACGCCGATGATACCGCGCCGGGTGATTTCTCCAGAAAGGCGGTTCAAAAACTGCCGCTTCTTCTGGTCACTCTGGTTGACGCCGAGCTTTGCCATCTCTTTGGGTTGAGTATCATTCAAAAAGCGAAAGAGCCGGGTTTCATCGATGGCATATTCTTTATTGTAATCTTCATTCGTCCCCTGCTGGTAGCCATTCTGATCCACCAGCCAGTTCACGATGAGCGTTTCAAAACCCTTTTCCGTTTTATCCGTAAAAACCATCGTCAGTCCTCCTCTCCAGGGATTCCTGTTTCTCCGTCATTGCCTTCCCCATCATCAGCCGTCAAGTCGTCCACGTGTTCGTAAGCAGGAACGGGGATATTCCGGACATCGATTTTGCCGGTGACCACGTCGGAAATAATGACAGATTTTAGTTCTTGCAATAACTTAATTTTTTTCTTCGTATTATTAACAATCTTCTCTAGCTGTATGCAAATTTCATCTAATCTATCTGCAATCTCTAATTGTCTTGCAACGCTAGGTACATCACATTGTAAATTCAAAATCTTAGTAACTGATAAACCAGGTTGTGCAGCCGCATTAAATGCATATTGATTTAAATTCATGCCGGTAAACAAATAATATGCATATCGTGGAATAAGAAATTTTGAACAATAAACCACTATAGCATGATCAGTAGCCCAGAATCTACCTTCAACCAAATGAACATTGCCAGCTAATGCACCTTGTCGTCCAATTATTACATACTGGCCATCATTTGTATAATTTTTATAATATCCTCTTAGTCCATTTCCTCCATATACTGGATAATTTCCGCTTTGACCTATTACTTGCGAGATAAGGTTAGTACCACTTTGCATACGACATATTTGCTTAACTCTTACTCTTTTCCACTCTGAAATATTTTTTTGTTTTACTTTAGAAATGGCATTAACAATTACAATCCAACAAAGTTTCTCCAGCTCTTTTATTTCCTTCCGCCGAATTCCGATAAGCTTATTAATCTCCGAAACCTTCCAGTCTAGGAAGCGTACAATTTGGTCCTGCTCGGCACGGGGAGGAACGGGAAACAGAATGGTTCTCATTTCACTATAGCGAGTGGTCCACAAATCTGCAACAATCCCTCTGCCATTCCTGTAATACTCTTCAGAAAATCTATAATTACGAAGCAAATAATGAATATATTCACTATTTAATTCATTGCTTGGAGTCAAAACAATATTGATAAGAGAAACCGACCCATCCAATCTTGATACGCCACAGGATCCTTTTCTGTCTGAACGACTATTAATAACAAAATCTCCTTTCTTTACGAGTTTTCGGTTATCGCTATCATTGGACTTGGCTGCATGTTCAAGCTGTGGAAGTATCCCCTTCTTTGTCACTGATAACGGCTTATAATCCTTATCTGAAACCTTTTTCTTGCGTTCAGTAAACAACGCATTTATCTTCTGAAGTTTCCAATGTGCTGGTATCTGGGGAATCCACGTGACATTAGTATTCATCACATTGCTATATTTCTTCATTACTCCAGCCCCCTGACGATGTCATCCATAACGCCTTCTGATTCTTTTTCCAGTTCTGCCAGGGACGCCAGGATGTCTTTCATATCCCGCAGTTTTACGGGCTTGTAGAAGTATTTAGTAAAGCTGATTTCATAGCCGATTTTGGTCTTGTCTTCGTCTACATAGGCATCGGGCGCATAGGGCAGGACTTCTTTCTCGATGAAGGTATCAATTCCACCTTCATACTGGAACGGGATGTTTTCTGTATCCCGCAGTTCCGGATCCGCTTCCCCGGCGACTTCTTTCGCATCCGGGTCTGTTTCGGTAATATAAGGGCGGATTTTCTTCAGCTGTGTCTTCTTCAATTTAGTGGCTTTAGCAAAGGAATCCCAGTCGTCAAAAGGCGCCGTCTTGGCAGCTTCCTGTACGGCATCGCGCACGTCTAACAGCTCCATATATTTCTTGAACAGGACTTTCCCCTTTTCATCCTTTTCGGGAATCTCCCGTTCCGGGAACACCCGCAGGCGCAGGGGCCGGTCCACGGTGACATTCCAGTAGCCGAATTCACTGTTGTCGAAAATCTTACTGACGTCGCTTTCTTCCATGGCGAGGAAGAGGCGGATGATCTCTTTGCGTATATCCGGCGTGAATTCGCAGTTCTTGTTCCCCATGTTCTTGCGCAGGGGCGATTTCATCTGCGTCGCATCGATGAGCTGGATTTTGCCTTTCCGACGGGCTTCTTTCTTATTGGACAGGACCCAGATGTACGTGCCAATGCCCGTGTTGTAGAACATGTTATCCGGCAGGGCGATAATGGCTTCCACCAAGTCGCTTTCCATCAGATAGCGGCGGGGG
>OGRF01000228.1_pt1 | contig 54157 bp, 37 predicted proteins | sample 1553381 | NCBI WGS metagenome assembly OGRF01 (sample SAMEA2580060, study PRJEB22360) | human gut metagenome | biome: human gut; feature: human-associated habitat; material: faeces | place: Denmark | collected 2008/2010
TCCAGCCGGAGTGATTCAGCACCCACGAAATGTAGCCGCTGCAATCAAAGCTGGTGCTGGGCGAACTGCCGCCCCACACATACGGGTAGCCGATGTACTTCGTGCCTTCCTCCATCATGGCGGCAAACCTATCATCCTTTAGTGCTTCCGGGGGAATATCGTAGTAGGTGGGCTGCTTGATGGTGGACGCATTGGGGTATTGCGCTTTGCCAAACAAATCCGGCCGGTTGCCCAGCGTGCGCATATAGAGCGAATAGGCACTAAGCTGTTCCTCGGTCAGCACTTCCACGGGCAGGTGGGACAAATCTTTGTTCTTCAGCTTGACCGTGCAGATGTAGTATTCATACGGTTCTTGATAGGTGATAACCTGCGGCACACCATACGGGCCAATAATGACCATCATTTTTGTACGGTAACGTATCTGCATGGTCACGGTCTCGGTCAGGATGTACTGCTTTTCAAAGAGCATTTCAAGTTCGCCCTGCACCTCGGCCAGTGTGAACACGCCGTCATGGAGCGCGGACAAAATCGAGATCAGCACATAGGGGTCATGCTCGATTTCGTCCAGATAAAAATGGTATTCATCGTAGTTGTGGGTGGCCTCGTAGGTGTCGAGATACCGTTGCAGTTTTTGTTCCAGCTTGGCGTAGGCTTTCTCTGCACCCAGCATATCCTTGTCCTTGGAAAAGTAAGAGGATGCCGTCACGCCGGTTCCAGCGGTGCCCGCCATCACGGTGCAGGACTGCAAACCCGTTATCAAGAGCAGAGCCAGCAGACCGAACACCGCCACGATCAGAATGGTTTTCCAGTTCCGGGCCGCAAATTCGGCTACCCGTTCGCCGCCCTCGGCTGCAAACTTTGTCACCCGGAAACCATTTTCTGCGGTGGCGGCTGCACCCTGCGCGGCGGCTTGTCCGGCCTGCCGTGCAGCTTTGGCGTACTGTTGCTTGATACGCTGTTTCTGCCACATCCGGGAAATGGGATTGCTGGCCGCCTGTGCAATTTGCGGATTGTCCCGCAAGGATTTCTGGTAAAAGTATTCTGCATTGGCAGACATGAGCTGACGCTCTGCCTTTTCCACGGCCTTGTAGGGCTTCATCTTGTGGTGCCGGATGCCGCTGCGGATGACCTTGGCGGTCTGATGCTCCACCAGTTCTTCACCCTTGTGGCCACCCTCCACGCCCACATTTTCGTGTTCGACCTCGTGGATTTTTCCGTGAGCGAACAGCAATGCTTCCGACAGCGGGCGGCTGGCCGGGTTTGATTTCAGGCTGGGCGGGCCTTTGTCCTGCTGCTCAAAACGCAGGGTGGATTTTGCCTTGCCGCTGACAGCATCGTAGACTTTTTCCTTGACCGGGACACGTTTTTTTGGCAAAGCGGCGCGGGCCGCATCCAGTTTGTCGGCTTTCGCTTCCGCCTTGTGGATGAACGGCTGCAACTCTGGGTCTGCCCGTTCTTCTTCGGTCAGTTCCAGACGGGCGGCGGAACGGTGCAGACCATCTTCACTCTCGGCGGTTTCCGCAGCTTGTTTGGCTTTTTTCTTTGCCTTGTGCTTGTCCTTTACGTCCTCGGTGCGTTCCAGTATTTTTTCGGCCTTGCCCTCGGCATCCGTGGAATAATCCTGTTCCGCTTCCCGGCAGGAAACATTCTCTACAGTGCCGTCCGCTTGATTTTCCACCACCAGACCGTCACGGGTCATGGTCTGGGTGACTTTGGCTTTTGCCTGCAATTCTTTCAAAGTTCTTCACCTCCCATCGGACAGCGGCCCGTTTCAATGTCCGCAATGTATTTGAGAATCGGGAACACCTGCGGCGGCGAAACTGCATTGCCCAGTGTTTTCATCCGCTTGCTGCGGTTCGGCACCTCTTCGGTCAGGCGCGGGATGTCGGCGGGTTCTTCGGCCCAAAGGGAATGTCCGTCCATTTGCGCGGGAAACCCATCAGCCACTCTACCCAGTCCGGGTTGAGGTAGGGCCTTTCCAGCGTGGTGGGTGTCATGCGGTAGACCACATGGGAAAGCCGCGCCGTCCATGCCTTGCCATCCTTGTTCATCTTGCGGTAGCTGCCGTTCGCAGAGATTTGGATGTCCAGCCCCTTGCCCACATCCCCGGTGTCGCTGGCAAGGGGTGTGGGAAGCAGCGGAGCCGATGATGAATACCCGTTTCCGTTCGTGCCACGCGCCAACGGCAGCAGCAGGTAATACGAAAACCCGAACATCGTAACCTGCCTGCTCCAAGTCAATGAGCGTTTTGTCGAGCCCCATACGGAGGAAGCCAGCAACATTTTCTCCAAGCACCCAACGGGGCTGCAATTCCCGGATGACCCGCAGCATTTCGGGCCACAGGTAGCGTTCATCGTGGAAGCCGCGCTGCCGCCCTGCGGTGGAGAACGGCTGGCACGGGAAGCCGCCTGAAATGAGGGTGACGGTGCGAAGTCCTGTTTTTTCAAAGAAAGCCTCCTTTGTTACGGTGGTGATGTCCTGAAAGCGGGGCACCTCCGGCCAGTGGCTTGCCAGCACAGCGGCGGGGAAGGCTGCCCACTCGCATTGGCAGACCGAAGTAAAACCCGCTGCTTCTGCGGCAAGGTCGATGCCGCCGATGCCGGAAAACAAGCTGAAATGCGTTAGGCTCATAGCTCCACCACCTCGCTGAGCCGGGTGGTCATGATTTTATAGAGCTGGGTGTTTTTCGGAATGGGATTGGAAAACGGCAGCACCACATTTTCAAAAATCAGCAGTCCTTCGCCCGGTTCCGAATTGTCGATGTACTTCTGCTGGTCTGCGGAGAGGTTCAGCCGTTCCGAAAGGATTTTGCGGTCGCCGGATGCCTGATTCAGCAGCGTGATGAAGTCGCTGTTTTCCAAAATATTCTCGATCTCCGGGGACGAAAGAAGGTCCTTCACATTCTGGGTGGCGCCCGTTGGCACACCGCCCCATTTGCGGAAGCGTTTCCAGATTTCTGCGGAATAAGCAGCGGTCTGTTCTTCTTTCAAGAGCAAATGGAACTCATCTGCAAAGTACCATGTAGCCCTGCCTTGGCTGCGGTTCTGGGTAACACGGCCCCATATCTGGTCTTGGATAATGAGCATCCCCAATTTTTTTAACTGCTTGCCTAACTCTTTGATGTCAAAGGCCACAAGCCGGTTGTGGATGTCCACATTCGTTTTGTGGTTAAACACGTTCAGCGAGCCGGACACATACAGGTCGAGTGCCTGCGCCACCCGGTCCGCTTCCGGCAAGTGCTGGTCGAGCAGGGCTTGGTGGAGGTCAGACAAAATCGGCATATTCTCCGGGCAGGGGTTTGCCAGATAGGGGCGATAGATAGCTTTCACGGCACGGTCTATCACGGTGCGTTCAATCGCTTCCAGACCCGTTTTGCCGCCCATGACCAGTTCACAGAACGACAGCACAAAATCCGACTTCAAGGCCAGCGGGCTATCATCTTCGGAATAATTCAGGTTGATGTCCAGAGGATTCACATAGTCCTTGCTGGTGGGCGAAAGTTTGATGACCTGCCCATGCAGCCGCTTGACCAGCGGATAATACTCGGCCTCTGGGTCTGAAATAAAAATATCGTCAGCAGTCGTTAAAAACACACTGACGATTTCGGACTTGCAGCTCATGGATTTGCCGCTGCCGGGCGTGCCCAGCTTCAAGCCGTTGGGACACCGGGCCTGCTTGCGGTCCAGCATGATCATGTTGTGGGATTTTGCGTTGATGCCGTAGTACATGGCCGCACCGCTCTGGAAAAGCTCCTGCGTTACAAAGGGCACGAACACCGCCACGTTGGAGGTGGTAAGGCTGCGCTGAATCTTTATCTGATTGATACCCAGCGGCAGGCTGGACACAAGGCCCTGCTCCTGCTGGTAGTCCAGCCGGACAAGAGAGCAGTTGTACTTCTGGGCCACACCTGCCGCTTGGAACACATCGTTGCCCAGTTTTTGCTTGGTGTCGGCCACATTCAGCACTAAAAAAGTCAGCATGAAAAGCCGTTCGTTCCGGGTCTGCAATTTGTTCAGCAGCTTTTTGGCATCCTCGCCGTAGGTGGCAAGATCGCTGGGCAGTATATCCATGTCGTACCCGGAACGGACAGCCTTTTTCTGCTCCTGAATCTTCATGGCGTCAAGGTCTGTGATCTTCCGCTTGATGGTTTTGATGGCCTCGGTCTGGTCGATGGCCTGCACATGGAGATTGACGAGAATGCCGCTTTCCGTTTTGAGAAAATCGGCCAGCATTTCATCCGAAAGTTCCGGCGCAAGGATTTGTAAAAAGCTCACAGCTCCATATTTGCCGCCCAGACCAAAAGTCTTGGCCGTACCGAAGCAGAGGGAGGACGGTGCCACAAAGTCCTTGGTGGAGAGGCCGGAGGGTGCCAGCCAGTCCCAGTCAAAACGGAACGGTTCGCCGTCCGGGTGGAAGATGCCGTGCATAACTTCCAAACGCTTTTTCTGCCATTTGGGAGATTTTATTTGTTCTTTATAATCCATAACTATTGCTTTTTGATTCTACAAATATAAACATTCAGATTAAAATCTTATGTTAGTTAATTGCCTGTCCTTGGAGAAAACAGCCCATTTACCATTGCCACTATCAAATAACCGTAAGTCCGACACCTCTCCGAAACGTTTGATGTTACCACAAAGGTCAACAATCCAGCCACATTCCTTGGAAGGATGCGGGCGGATAGCCCGACCTACAATTTGATACCACATAGCAAGTGACATCGTAGGGCGTGCCATTACTACTGTATCAAGTTCAGGATAGTCAAAACCAGTAGTCAATACTCCGACATTAGCAACAACAGGTATTTCACCTGTCTTGAAATGCTTGAGAATCATTTCACGCGTGACTTTTGGAGTTTCACCGGATACAATAGCGCAACCAGGTATTGACATCGTTAATCGTTCAGCCTCTTTCAAGAATCGAGTAAATACCAAAATGCCTTTTCGTTTTCCTCCAGCTTTGGGATTCATCAGCCTTTGAACGATATGAACGAGATAACCGTAAAAGCCTATCCGTTCATATTCTCGCTGGACGGACCGATCTGTGTAGTCGGCGCCGGTGGTGTTCACTTTCAGGTTGAGTTCGTTCCACCCTGAAGGATTCATAGGGTAGTAATTCAACCTCGCCAAATATCCCATATCTAAAAGAGTTGATACCTGTACATGGTAAATGACCTCTGAAAAGACATGGGGCTTTGTACGGGTGATAAACTTCAACATAGAACCGAAGTCACGGCTGGATGAAAGCCGGTAAGGTGTGGCCGTTAATCCAAGAACCTTGCATTTTATAGCTTCAAAGAAATCCTTGTACATTCCCTCTTTAGGGTTTACCAAATGGCACTCATCCACAATTATGTTTTTAAAGTGGGTAAATAATTCGGGATGATTCTTCACGCTACCTATGGTGGCGAATGTGATACGGCTTATCTCCTTTGAGTTGAAAGAAGCCGAATAGATGCTACAATCAAGAATACCATATGAGCACAGTTTCTTGAAATTTTGCTCCAAAATTTCTTTACTCGGCTGGAACACTAAGGTATGTCCGTCAAGCCTTGCAGCTATATCCGCTATGATAAGGCTCTTTCCCGAACCCGTAGGCAAGACCATGATAGCATTCGTTTTCTTGGCTTTGTTGTTGAAGAAAGAAACGGCTGCATTAGAGGCTTTCTGTTGATAATCTCGCAAAACATAACTCATAATCCTTTCTCCTTTCGTAACTTCTTATTAAGTGCCTTGTAATACTTGATTAGCTGCCCATACTCGAAATCAGACATCTTAGAAGTACCGGCAGCTTTCACTTTTAGTAAATCAAATTTCTGTTGTCCGATTTTAGTTATCAGATTCACCCGATACCCTTCCAAATGGTCCGCTTTGAATCTGTTGCAGTTGTGCATGGCATAGCCGTTAGCAATGAAAGTACGAGTATCCGTTTCCATCACGACAATCTCCTCTTTACCTATATATTTGATACTTTTCACTTTGGTATCATATTGAGATTTTAGTTTGCCAAGTTTTTCAATATCCACCTTTTCAATTTTATGCGGACGAACACGCATTAAAAATTGGAGCTTCTCTATGTTTGTACCTGTTATAAGAAATTGCCAAGATTGATACGTTTTTTTAAACGTGCCACGCCTATTTGAATCTTCCATCATCTGCCGACAAGTTTTATTATTTCCTGTGAACTTTTCAAGTAAACGTTTTATTTCAGAGCAAATATCCATGTACTTCTCACATTGGGCTATACCGACACGAAAACCATAGCGTTTCGTCCCATCTGGATTAGAAATATTCTGTTGACAAATATGTCCGTCAGCATCAATCATTCCCGCAATCCATCCGCTTTCATAGGATTTTTCTTGTTGTATTACTTGAAATGGTTTACAGACAATGGTCGTAGTCCTATCTGTATGAGGTCCGGTCTTGTGCTTCCCATGAAGATTTACGCCATTAACCCACATTTCTTGTGTTTCAATCCATGTGTATGAAGTTCCTTGTCTTGCCCTTGCGAGCCATTTATGGTTAGCAGTTGTCTTCATTTTATCTCCATTCTCTAACTCTACCTCATACACATCTTGAATATCACGTTCTATGTGTGTAACCCTTCCAACCCTATATCTTCGTGAAGTTTTATAAATTACTTCTTCGTCAAAAGCAAATATTTCTTCACCAACACTAATTTCACCAAGCTGTTTCCATATAAAATCTTTCATTAAGACGAGAGAATCCGGTGTTAAACAGTGTCGGCATTCAGCATGGCAATTATTCTCATCGAAACGTGTGGCCAAATGTGTACGACTGAAATAGTGCCCACAGTCTGCCTGCTCGAAAGGCTTTATCTGCCCGCATGAGATACAGCGGAAATATCCGTTTGGCATACAATCACGAAGCCGTATGAAAAGGGAAAACTCCTTATCGAGTTTAGCTTTCAAATCCGGCTTCTTCTTTACTGTTACTCCTGCTCTATCAAACAAGGGTAAAGGCTTGTCTTTCTTTTTTTTCTTTTGTTTTATGTAGTATGGCATAAATGTATTATTTTTGCACGCCTCTTTACGAAAGGGGCAAGTGATTATAGCACGAGGGTTCCACCTCTTCCCATTCCGAACAGAGAAGTTAAGCCTCGTCACGCCGATGGTACTGCGTAACAGTGGGAGAGTAGGTAGCCGCCGTTTTTAAGAAGCCCCTTGATTCAAAATGAATCAAGGGGCTTTCTGTTTTTTTATCACTTCTGAATTAGGGCCTTCTCTAAGGCCGGATAAAAGATAACCTCTTCTCTTCTTCTGCAAATAAAATAGCTGTATTTACTAATGCTAGATGTGAATATGCCTGCGGGAAGTTGCCCAACTGTTCTTTGGTTTCGAAATCAATATCTTCACTAAACAATCCGAGGTGATTGGAATATTTCAGAACTTCGTCAAACAGGCAGCGTGCTTCTTCTTTATGGCCGGTTACAAACAATGCCCGTATAAGCCAGAATGTACAAATCGTAAAAGCAGAAGTAGGCAACCCAAAATCGTCTTTGCTGTTATAGCGATACATAAGTCCTTTATGGAAAAGGGCTTTCTTGACTGCTTCCACTGTTTTATGATAGCGTATATCATCTGCTTCTATAAATCCATAGGGTTCCATCAATAGTAATGAGGAATCCATTGCTTGATTATTATATGTCTGTGTGAAGCTTTGAAGTTCCTTATTCCAGCCATATTTCATCACATCTTTCTTTATTTTTTCGGCTTCCAGTTGCCAACGTTCGCTATAATTATATTTGTTAAGCATTTGAGCGATTTTAGCTCCGCGATCTAAAGCTACCCAACACATCACTTTGGAAGAAACAAAGTGTTGTCCTTCTCCCCGGATCTCCCAGATTCCCTTATCGGGCTTTCTCCAGTTTTCTACTACTTTTGCTAAAATGCTCTTTACCATCTCCCACATATCTTCAATTTCGTCCAATGTACCGGGCATGAGGCGATAATATTGGTAAATCAGGTCCATCAGGTAACCAAAAGAGTCGTTTTGTTTCTGATGGTATGCATCATTTCCTATTCGTACAGGTTTGGAGTTCTTATAACCGGATAGATGGTCGAGTATCACTTCGGTTAGTTGGTGCTCGCCCCGGATGCCATACATAATTTGATAATCATGTTTGGAAACGAATGTGGATTGGATAAATTTCATAAAGCGTTTGGCTGCACCGGTATGTCCGATTTGAAACATGGTTTCGATGGACATGGAAGCATCCCGAAGCCAGCAGAAACGATAATCCCAGTTGCGCACTTCTCCTACAGCTTCTGGAAGGCTTGTCGTTAGTGCTGCCAGCACAGCTCCGTTGTGGTAGGACATTAGTTTCAGAACCAATAAACTCCGTTCGATTACGTCATTATATAGAGTGTATTTCTTGCTTCTGTCTGTCCAGTTCAGCCAATATACCAGCGTACGGCAATATTCTATTTTCTCCCTTTCTATGTCGATTGGGATCACTTTCTCGTTATAGGAGAGCAGGAGAAATTCGTCTTTCTCAAGAATGATTTCTTTTTTCTCTTTGATGTCCTGAAGAGACAGGGAAGCATATAAATATTGTCTGTCCTTGTTGTCAAAGGAGCAGTAGGATTCGATATACTGTGGAGTGATATTAAGGATCACTTGTCCCTGCGCATAGTTCGGGGCCGGATGATAGTTGATCTTGAAACGCGGTTTCCCTTTTATCCAATGTATGTAGCGGTATAATTCGGCAGGTAAATAATGCCCTGTTTCGTCTTGTGAACGATAGCAGGGCATATAGTCGAGCACTACGAATTCTCCTTCATCGGAGGAGAATTGGGTAGAAAGAATATTGGTGTGGGGGACATAATTTTGTGTGATGCGATAGTCTCCGGCAACTTCGAATCCAAAAGCTCCCCCTTTCTCCCGGTCGAGCAGACTGGCAAAAATAGAAGGAGAATCGAAATCGGGAAAACAGAGCCATTCGATATTTCCGTTCTGCGAAATGAGAGCTGCCGTTCGGCAGTTACCTATCACTCCATAATTTAAATTATTCATATTGATTGCTTTTTATTGAGTTTTTAATAGATCTTTGAGAAAGTCGAAAGCGAAAGTCAGGCGATTCTTAATACTTCCTTTTTTTGTGGCAGTTTTTTGTTTGCCTAGTAAAGACCGTAAGAAAGGAAGTACGTCAGATTGGGCAGACAGGTGATAGTTGGCGGCTTCGGATACGCTACCTATTTTAATGGCGATAGCGCTCTTCGGTAATGCCTGAAACATATCTTCATCTGTAGTGTCGTCTCCCATCGCTATAACAAAATCATAACGTCTGTTGGCTAGCAGACGACCCACCTCGGAACCTTTATTGCAATCCGGTGATTTGATTTCGATCACTTTATTTCCTTGTAGAATTTGTAGTTTCTGCCGGGTACAGAGCGAAATCAGTGTGTTGACGAGTTGTTGGGCTCTTAATGTGCCGAGCCATGCGTCACTTTCACGATAATGCCATGCCAGGGCAGTTTCCTTCACTTCCAGATGGGAACGGGGAGTACGGTCTACAAACATTTGAAGAATAGAGAGAATACCTGCTCCCCATTCTTTCTTCTTTATGTTTTTATGCCAAACCCCGTTCTCTTTGTAGAAAGCCCCATGTTCGGCAGCCATAGACACAGGAAGGGAGCCAAGCCATTTTTCTAATGTAAAGTGATCCCGCCCGCTATTGATAACAATATGATTGGCGGGATCGCTAGCCAGTTGTTGTAGAATAGAAATGAGTTCCGGTGTAGGTTGTGCATCCTCGGGACGTGGTTTGAGAGCCGTCAGTGTACCATCATAGTCCAGCAGAATCAGGCGTTGTTTGGCTTGGTTATACTTGAGCTTGATTTGTGCGATGGTGGCAGCTACGATGCGTTTTTTCCGTAACATATCATTTTTCATACATGTCGCGTTCAGTTCATTGACAAAGTCGGCTGCCCATTTGTTGACTGTCTGTACGGACAGAATGCTTTGCATACGTTGCAGGCGTTGTTTTTGTTCCTCTTCGGGCATTTCAAGTGCCTGGCAAATAGCATTTTCTATTTGTTCTGTATCGTTCGGGTTGATTTGGATAGCGTCCGTCAATTCTACGGCGGCACCTGCCATTTCGCTAAGGATAAGTACACCGGGATTGTCGCATTTGGTAGCTACGTATTCTTTGGCTACCAGATTCATTCCGTCCCGAAGTGGAGTGACGAGGGCTATGTCGGCCACATAGTACATGGCAGTCAGTTCTTCCAGTGAAAAGCCATGATAGAAATAACAGACGGGAGTCCAGTTCATTGTGGAGTAACGTCCGTTGATAGAGCCGATTTCTTCGTCAATTTTTGTTTTTAGTTCCGCATAACTGCCTACATGGTCGCGTGAAGGGACAATGACCATTGCCAATGTAACTTTACCGTGATATTCAGCATGATGTTCGAGGAAGGTGGCAAAGCCACGAAGACGGTGCAATATGCCTTTGCTGTAATCCAGTCTGTCTACTGACAGGATCAGTTTATGCTCGCCGAAAAGTTTCCGGGTACGTTCAATAGCTTGGTGCACTTCTTTATTTTCCGAGGCCTTATGATAAGATTCATAGTTGATTCCCATTGGTAATGCCTCTACTCTGGTCACCCGGTTGTTGATCTGTACTTCATCCAATTTAAAATCGAGATGTAATACACGTTCTACAGCACTGATGAAATGACGCATATAGTCGTGGGTGTGGAAAGCAATGAAGTCGGCTCCTAATAAGCCTTTCAGTATCTCGGCGCGCTCCGGCAGAATACGAAAAAGTTCGTAGGAAGGGAACGGGATATGATGGAAATATCCGATACAGAGTTCCGGATATATTTTCCTCAACATTCCCGGAAGTAGCATCAACTGATAATCCTGTATCCATACTTTGTCGCCGGGACGTACCAGTCGGCAAATCTCCTCATAGAAAAGACGGTTGACTTGCTGGTAGGATTGCCAAAAACAGTTCTTATATAAGGTATAAGCATAAAAGTAATGGCATAAAGGCCAGATAGTACTGTTACTGTATCCTTCGTAGTAATTTTCAATTTGCTTTTCCGACAAGAAGACCGGATGAAAATTCATTTCCTGTAGTTTCTCGTTAATCTCCTGTTGGTCCTTTTCTTCATTGGCACATATTCCGGGCCAACCTATCCAGTGCTTCTCATAAGAAGTCTGAAGAGAATCCAAACCTGTTGCCAGTCCGCCTTCGCTACGCGAAAATGCGAATTTACCGTTTGTGCCGGCTACTTTGACAGGTAATCTGTTTGCAATAATATAAAGTTTCATATCTATCTCTTTGCAAAGCATATACCAATAGACCTATATTAGTTGTTAATCTCTTATTATCAGTGTATTATAAGTATTATGTTTCCTTCTCTTGCCTTTTCAAAATGAAAATCCCCCTTTCAAAGTGATAATTTGCTTATTTTTTCTCTTCTGAAATTCTGGAAAAGTACAAAGCTTTTCAAAATAGAATCCTTTTTTCAAAATGGAAGGGTATGTTGGATGGATAGAAAGTTTCTTGTGATGTGTATTTTGTTGAATATTAGTCTGTTATCTGCTGTGTGTTTTTTGTGGCACGCATTTGGCATGAAGGGTGGCGAGTAAAAAAATAATAGTAATCATTTAAAAGGTAAAAACATGGGAATAACACTATCATTTATTTTCTGCCTGTTAAGCGGTTTCGCTTGTTTCTGGCTATTTTGGAAATGTGTAGACTGGTTTGAGAATATTTAAAGAAAAAGGAGAATTGATTATGTACACAGCATTATTCGTATTAGGTATTGCGATCTTCGGTTATTTGATGTACGTGCTCGTCAAACCCGAAAAGTTTTAAAGTAACACACACAGTTTAAGGTAAAAAGTATATGAATACAGAAATTTTAGGCGTGGTTGTTCAGATAGCCTTGATGGTGATTCTGGCTTATCCACTGGGAAAATACATTGCCAAGGTCTACAGAGGAGAAAAGACCTGGTCTGATTTTATGGCTCCTATCGAAAGAGTCATTTATAAAGTTTGTGGAATCGACCCCAATGAAGAAATGAACTGGAAACAATTCCTGAAAGCATTGTTGATTTTGAATGCTTTCTGGTTTTTCTGGGGAATGGTACTCTTGGTTTCACAAGGATGGTTGCCCTTAAATCCGGACGGCAACGGACCGCAGACTCCGGATCAGGCATTTAATACCTGTATTAGTTTTATGGTGAACTGTAACTTGCAGCACTATAGCGGTGAAAGCGGACTGACTTATTTTACTCAACTGTTCGTCATCATGCTATTCCAGTTTATTACCGCAGCAACAGGTATGGCTGCTATGGCAGGTATTATGAAGAGTATTGCTGCAAAAACAACCAAAACAATTGGTAACTTCTGGCAATTTCTGGTAATAAGCTGTACACGTATTTTATTGCCTCTTTCTCTGATTGTAGGTTTTATCTTGATTCTCCAGGGAACCCCGATGGGATTTGACGGTAAGATGAAGGTAACTACGATGGAAGGCCAGGAACAAATGGTTTCTCAAGGTCCTACGGCTGCGATTGTTCCTATCAAACAATTGGGTACAAATGGTGGTGGTTATTTGGGTGTAAACTCTTCTCATCCGTTGGAAAATCCGACATATCTTACTAATATGGTAGAATGTTGGTCTATTCTGATTATCCCGATGGCAATGGTACTTGCGCTGGGATTTTATACCCGCAGAAAGAAGTTGGCTTATAGTATATTCGGAGTAATGCTTTTCGCTTTTCTGGTAGGCGTATGTATTAATGTCAGTCAGGAAATGGGCGGTAATCCACGCATTGATGAATTGGGAATTGCGCAGGATAATGGTGCGATGGAAGGTAAAGAGGTCCGTTTGGGAGCCGGAGCAACGGCATTATGGAGTATTGTAACTACTGTAACCTCTAATGGTTCTGTGAATGGTATGCATGATTCCACTATGCCGCTGTCCGGAATGATGGAGATGCTGAATATGCAGATTAACACCTGGTTTGGCGGTGTAGGTGTAGGATGGATGAACTACTATACATTTATTATCATTACAGTGTTTATCAGCGGTTTGATGGTAGGACGTACGCCGGAATTCCTCGGTAAGAAAGTGGAAGCCCGCGAAATGAAAATCGCTACGATTGTAGCTCTGCTTCATCCGTTTGTCATTTTGGTATTTACAGCACTTTCAAGTTATATTTATGTGCATCACCCTGATTTTGTGGAAAGTGAAGGTGGATGGTTGAACAACTTGGGATTCCACGGTTTAAGTGAGCAACTTTACGAGTACACTTCTTGTGCTGCCAATAACGGTTCCGGTTTTGAAGGTTTGGGAGATAATACTTATTTCTGGAATTATACGTGTGGTATTGTTCTGATTTTGAGCCGTTTTATTCCTATCATCGGGCAGGTTGCCATTGCCGGATTACTGGCACAGAAGAAATTCATTCCGGAAAGTGCCGGCACATTGAAGACCGATACATTGACTTTCGGAGTCATGACATTTGTGGTTATCTTCATTATTGCTGCGCTGTCATTCTTCCCGGTACATGCATTGAGCACAATTGCTGAACATTTAAGTTTGTAATACTGAATTAGAGAAGATATGAAAGATAATAAATCAGCTTCTTTGTTTCCAAAGGAGCAAGTTATAGAAAGTTTGAAACAGTCATTCGTGAAACTGAACCCCCGGATAATGATAAAGAACCCGATTATGTTTACAGTAGAAGTGGCTACAGTAGTCATGCTGCTCGTAACGCTCTACTCCATTGTAAATTCTTCACAAGGTTCGTTTGCTTACAACATTGCCGTGTTTATCATTCTGTTTGTAACCTTGTTGTTTGCCAATTTTGCCGAAGCTATTGCCGAAGCACGTGGTAAAGCACAGGCCGACAGCTTGCGTAAGACTCGTGAAGAGACACCGGCTAAGAAAGTGGAAGGCAATAAAATCGTTACTGTCAGTTCTTCACAGTTGAAGAAAGGAGATGTGTTTGTTTGTGAGGCCGGAGACGTAATTCCTTCCGATGGTGAGATTATTGAAGGCTTGGCTTCTATTGATGAAAGTGCTATCACCGGCGAGTCTGCTCCGGTTATTCGTGAGGCAGGTGGCGATAAGAGTTCTGTAACGGGTGGTACGAAGGTATTGTCCGATCATATAAAAGTAATGGTGACTACTCAACCGGGAGAAAGTTTTCTCGACAAGATGATTGCACTGGTAGAAGGTGCTTCCCGCCAGAAAACCCCGAATGAGATTGCGTTGACTATTCTGTTGGCAGGTTTTACGCTTGTTTTCGTCATAGTGTGTGTTACCTTGAAACCGTTTGCCGACTATAGTAATACGGTCATCACCATTGCTTCGCTTATTTCTTTGTTTGTGTGTCTGATTCCGACAACTATCGGTGGACTTCTCTCTGCTATCGGTATTGCCGGTATGGACCGCGCGCTTCGTGCCAACGTGATTACTAAATCCGGTAAAGCAGTAGAGACTGCCGGTGATATTGATACGTTGTTGCTGGATAAAACAGGTACTATCACAATCGGTAACCGTAAAGCAACTCATTTCCATACGGCTCCGGGTGTCAATTTGCACGATTTTGTGGAGACTTGTCTGTTGTCTTCCTTGTCCGATGAAACGCCGGAGGGTAAGTCTATCGTAGAACTGGGACGCGAGTCGGGCATCCGTATGCGTAACCTGAATACAACGGGAGCGCGTATGATTAAGTTTACGGCTGAAACTAAATGTTCGGGAGTAGACTTGGCAGATGGAACACAGATTCGTAAAGGTGCTTTCGATGCTATCCGTAAGATGGTGGAAGGTGAAGGAAATGAATTTCCGAAAGAAGTGGAAGAGATCATCTCTTCTATCTCTAGCAATGGTGGTACGCCGTTGGTAGTATGTGTAAACAAGAAAGTGACCGGTGTCATTGAGTTGCAGGATATTATCAAACCGGGTATTCAGGAACGTTTCGAACGTCTGCGTAAGATGGGAGTGAAGACGGTCATGGTGACAGGGGATAACCCGTTAACTGCAAAATATATTGCTGAAAAAGCCGGTGTGGATGATTTTATCGCTGAAGCTAAACCGGAAGATAAGATGGAATATATCAAGAAGGAACAGCAGGCTGGTAAATTGGTTGCAATGATGGGAGACGGAACGAACGATGCTCCTGCTCTGGCACAAGCCAATGTGGGTGTAGCCATGAATAGCGGTACACAGGCAGCAAAGGAAGCCGGTAATATGGTCGACTTGGATAACGATCCGACGAAATTGATTGAGATTGTGGAAATCGGTAAACAATTGTTGATGACACGTGGTACGCTGACTACTTTCTCTATTGCCAATGACGTGGCCAAATATTTCGCAATTGTTCCTGCCTTGTTTATGATTGCTATTCCTGAACTGGCTGCTCTGAATATCATGCATCTGCATAGTCCTGAAAGCGCCATTCTTTCGGCAGTCATTTTTAATGCGATTATTATTCCGATTCTGATTCCGCTGGCTTTGCGTGGTGTGCAATACAAACCGATAGGTGCAAGTGCTTTGCTTCGCCGTAATCTGCTGATCTATGGTGTGGGTGGTGTGATTGCTCCTTTCGTGGGAATCAAATTGATAGATTTAGTAGTAGGTTTATTCTTTTAATTAAAAAACAATAGCAATGAAAACTTTATTGAAGTCATTAAAAATAACACTTGCTTTTTGTGTCTTTTTCTCCGTGTTCTATATCCTTATCCTGTGGGTGTTCGCACAGGTAGCAGGTCCTAATAAAGGAAATGCCGAGGTGGCTACGCTGGATGGGAAAGTAGTGGGAGCAGCCAATGTGGGTCAGATGTTTACAAAAGATATTTATTTCTGGGGACGTCCTTCTTCTGCCGGTGACGGGTATGATGCGACGAGTTCCGCAGGTAGTAATAAAGGGCCTACGAATCAAGAATATCTGGATGAAGTGAAAGCGCGTATTGATACTTTCCTTGTACATCATCCTTATTTGAATCGTGCGGATGTGCCTGCCGAAATGGTTACGGCCAGTGGTTCGGGACTGGATCCTAATATCACTCCTCAATGTGCGTATGTACAAGTGAAGAGAGTAGCACAAGCACGTGGATTAACAGAAAAACAAGTAAGAGCGATTGTTGATAAAAGCATAGAAAAACCGTTTTTGGGGTTGTTGGGAACAGAAAAGGTGAATGTCTTGAAATTGAATATCGCTTTAGAGGAAAGCAATAAGTAGATGAAGATTGAGCAGCGTTCCTGTCCGGACCGTTTGGGTTATGCCGCGGTTCAAATTAACAGGGTTGGATGGGGCGCTGCTTTTTTACAGGAACATAAAATAGAATTAGATAAAAAGTATGAAAAGTTTTTTTAGTAAAAAGAGTATTTTAGGAACAATGGCTGTAGCAGCCGTATGTATGTTGGGAACTAGCAATGCACAAGCACAAGAGTTTACTATACAAGGTGATTTGGTAAGTTCGTATGTATGGCGTGGTATTTATCAGGGGGGAGCCGCTTCCTTTCAGCCGACTTTGGGATTTAGCGTAGGTAATTTCTCGCTTACTGCATGGGGCTCAACCAGTTTGAGTGAAAGTAATAAAGAAATTGACCTAACCGCAGCTTATAAGTTTGGTGAAGCGGGACCGACACTTTCTGTAGCCACTCTTTGGTGGGACGGACAAGCTGATGTGGCTAATGGAGAACTTACCAATAATTATTTCCATTTTAAAAGTGGAGACACCGGACATCATTTTGAAGCAGGGTTAGCTTATACGCTTCCTATTGAAAAGTTCCCGTTATCTATCGCATGGTATACCATGTTTGCCGGTGCTGACAGAAAAACGACTGATGAGGGGGAGGAAAAGCAGGCATACTCTTCTTACGTAGAACTGAATTATCCGTTCAGTGTGAAAGGAGTTGATCTGAATGCTACTTGTGGAGTGGTTCCTTATAAGACTCCGCAGTATAATGTGAATGGGTTTGCAGTGACGAACCTAGCTTTGAAAGCAACGAAAGCAATAAATTTTAATGATAAGTTTTCATTGCCTATATTTGTACAGGCTATATGGAATCCACGTTTGGAGGACGCCCATTTAGTATTTGGCGTAACTTTAAGGCCATAAAATAAACTCATGAATTTTTGTGAAACCCGTGGTGATCGTGATGATTACTACGGGTTAGGATGTTTAAAATAACAGAGCAACATAATGGATGATAGAGAACAAAGTGTACAGCATTTTCTGGATCTGATAAAGAGATCTCAGCGAGGTAAGTTTAAGGTCTATATCGGTATGATAGCCGGTGTGGGAAAGTCATATCGTATGCTTCAGGAGGCGCATGAACTGCTGGAGAACGGTGTGAACGTGCAAATCGGCTATATCGAAACTCATGGACGCGCCGGGACGGAAGCATTGCTGCAAGGGCTCCCTGTCATTCCGCGTCGCAAAATCTTCTATAAGGGGAAAGAATTGGAAGAAATGGATCTGGATACGATTATCCGTGTCCATCCGGAAATTGTAATTGTGGATGAACTGGCTCATACGAATGTAGAAGGTAGCTTGAACGAGAAACGTTGGCAGGATGTGATAACTTTGCTGGATGAGGGAATCAATGTGATCTCGGCAATCAATATTCAGCACATCGAAAGCGTGAATGAAGAAGTGCAGGAGATTACGGGTATTGAAGTGAAAGAACGAGTGCCCGACAGTGTGCTTCAGGAAGCGGATGAGGTGGTGAATATTGACTTGACGGCAGAGGAACTGATTGCACGTTTGAAAGCGGGAAAGATCTATCGTCCGGAAAAGATTCAGACGGCATTGGACAATTTCTTTCGGACAGAGAATATTCTTCAGTTACGTGAGTTGGCTTTGAAGGAAGTAGCGTTGCGGGTAGAAAAAAAGGTGGAGAATGAGGTGGTGATGGGAGTAGCCGTCGGACTTCGGCACGAGAAATTTATGGCTTGTATCAGTAGTCATGAGAAAACACCTCGGCGAATTATCAGAAAGGCGGCAAAGTTGGCAACCCGGTATAATACTACTTTTATAGCCCTGTATGTTCAGACTCCGAAAGAGAGTATGGATAGAATTGATCTAGCCAGTCAACGGTATCTGTTGAACCATTTTAAGCTTGTGGCGGAACTTGGGGGAGAGGTGGTGCAGGTGCAGTCGAAGGATATTTTGGGGAGCATCGTCAAGGTTTGTAAAGAGAAACAGATATCGACTGTTTGCATGGGAACTCCTAATTTAAGGTTGCCATACGCTATTTGTTCTATACTGGGATATAGAAAGTTTTTAAATAATTTGTCACAAGCTAATGTAGATTTGATTATACTTGCATAATATTAATCGTATGAACGTTATGAATATTAAAACGAAACTGATTCTCGGTATCGGAATGCTGGCCGGAATGATTATTTTGCTGGTAACACTTTCAGTTGTGAATCTTCAAATTCTGACAGCGACAGAACCTGATAGTCCTGCTGCTACGCCCGGATTGGAACGTGCTTTGTTATGGATTTCCGTAACGGGAGGAATCTGTATCTTGACCGGACTGATATTGCTTTATTGGTTGCCCCGTACTATCAGTAAGCCTATTAAAGAACTGAAAGAGGGAATTCTTGAAATAGCCAATCATAATTATGAGAAGCGTCTGCAGATGAATAATAATGAAGAATTCCGGGATGTGGCGGATAGTTTTAACCGGATGGCGGAGCGTTTGACCGAATATCGTGCCAGTACTTTGTCGGATATTCTTTCTGCAAAGAAATTTATTGAAGCAATTGTAAACAGTATAGATGATCCGGTGATCGGCTTGAATATGGAGCGTGAAATTCTGTTTATCAATGAGGAAGCACTCAATGTCTTGAATCTGAAACGGGAGAATGTGATTCGTCAATCGGCGGAGGAACTGGCTTTGAAGAATGACCTGTTGCGGCGGTTGATCCGTGAACTGGTGACGCCAAGCGAGCAGAAGGAACCATTGAAGATATATGCTGACGACAAAGAGAGTTACTTTAAGGCCTCTTATGTCCCTATCATTAATACGGAGGCTGAAAAAGGGGAACCTCGCAAACTGGGTGATGTTATTTTATTAAAGAATATCACGGAATTTAAGGAACTGGATTCTGCCAAGACTACATTTATCTCGACGATATCTCATGAACTGAAGACTCCGATTGCTGCTATTATGATGAGCCTCCAGCTGTTGGAAGATAAGCGTGTCGGTGCATTGAATGATGAACAGGAGCAACTGTCTAAGAGTATCAAGGAGAATAGCGAGCGTTTGTTGAGTATCACCGGAGAATTGCTTAACATGACCCAGGTGGAAGCGGGAAAACTACAGTTTATGCCGAAGATCACCAAACCGATTGAGTTGATCGAATATGCGATTAAAGCTAATCAAGTGCAAGCGGATAAGTTTAATATCCAGATAGAAGTGGAATATCCGGAAGAGAAAATCGGCAAACTTTTTGTCGACAGTGAGAAGATTGCCTGGGTGTTGACGAATCTGTTAAGTAACGCTATTCGTTATTCAAAGGAAAACGGGCGTGTGATTATCGGTGCCAAACAGGATGAGAACTGGATCGAATTGTATGTCCAGGACTTTGGCAAAGGCATTGATCCGCGTTATCACAAAAGCATCTTCGACCGTTATTTCCGTGTACCCGGAACGAAAGTACAAGGCAGTGGCTTGGGATTATCTATTTCTAAGGATTTTGTGGAAGCTCATGGTGGTACGCTGACGGTAGAGAGTGAATTGGGGAAGGGAAGTCGGTTTGTGATGCGGTTGAAGGCATAGTTTTGAAGGAGTTTATGAAAGAATTAGACTTCCGACAGGCACAAAATCTGCTTGCCGGAAGTCTAATTCTTTCTTTTTATCGTTTTCTTCTTCTCCAGCATATCCAAATGCCACACAGACCAATAATAAATGGAATGCCATAGCAATAGATAATTTTGATAGTGGATAGAACCATAGGAGTCAGGCTGATATCTTTGTCGAGATAAGGGGCTCTGGAAGAAGATACCGGAAATTCATTATAGCATAGCCAACGGAATGAACCGGGAATCATATTGAAGTTGAATGAATAGATACCCGGTCTTGAGCTTTTTTGTAGTTCGGCATTGCTGAAACAGTCTGCATCACCCAACACAATGATCCGTTGTTTTTTATCTTTGCCTTTTATCTTGCGGGTTAACGCTATTGCCGTGGGATAGGCTCCTAGCTTTTCACCTTGAAGAGAGTCCAAAGAAAGGGAATCATTCACAAAATCTTTTGTTTGATACTCAATCCATGTTTGTTGAGCGTTGCTTTGTAATAAAACTATTGGATGGAATTTTGTTGTATCGACAACTTCCAGAGCAACAGCCGATGGCATGGTGACTGCGCTATGCGTCTGCCTGTCAACCATACGTTTGTAGAAGCCTCCTATACTGTCGGCGGCTATCTGGGTAGCTTTCGCGAGAACGAGTTCTCCGGGATTAACATCAGAAGGTTGTGCAATGATTCCCGGCAACAGTTTTAAACCAACTTTCCGGAGTAAAGGATTCATTACTTCCTGACGTCCGACGTCCCCCATAATCATTATATTACCTCCGCGTTCAAGAAAACGATCTATGATTTCTTGTTCTTTGGAACTCATGGAAGAACGCATTTCAGCGATAAGTAATATATTGATATTACTTGGTATATCATTCATATCCTTCAGATTCAGTTCCACCAAATCAAAACCTTGATTAATCATGGAATAACGAAAGCGTCCATGTGTGGCAAAAAGTGAGTAATCCTGATCTCCCTTTTTAGTGGTGGAACGTTCCTGATGTCCTGTGATGGCGCCTACCTTCACAGGAGTAACAAGCATTTTCTTCAATGCTGCGGAGATTTCTGTTTCAGAAGGGTGATATTCCATATCGTCGAACAAGCGAAGGCGGGCTTGTTCACCGGATCCACGCTCAACAACACGCACAAATCGGTAGTTTTCTTTTGCCAAGTCTATTTTTTCTTTCAGTTCTTCGGCACTTTTCAGCTTTTGGGGATTGAAGTTCTTTTTCTTGGCAACTTCATAAGCTATCTCACGAATGTTCTTATTCGGATATTGGCGATAAAGGGCACTGTCTTTCGGTGTGGAGTAATAGTAAACATACTCCATCTTTATCTCCGGTTTGAAACGTGTGTACATTTTGAAGCGTGCCATATCCTCTTTTTGCTCTTTTGGAGAAGCGACATCAAATTCTTTATCGAAAATATTGACGTAAGTTGTGATTGTCATAGGTCCGGACAATTGCTCCATTACTTTCTGGCTTTCTTCTGAAAGTGTACGTTGTTTGCTGCGGGTAGCATCATAAAAGCCCATCATTGCCGGACGGGAACTGACAAAGCCGATAACTATAATGGTACATACAGCTAAGGCATAGCGCATTGTTTTTGAAAGGAGTGAACGGCGTGTTTTTTCGTTGTTCAGTTTAATGACCGATAGCCAGAGGAATAATAAAATTACGGCAAGGAAATAGATAACGTCATCGCTACATATCAATCCTCCAACCATCTCACTGGCACGTCCTTTAATGGATAGCCAATAAGTAATTTCTCTAAAGAATATGGACTCCTGCCCAATTCCTCCCACATAATTGAGAAATGCTAATGCGGAAAGGGTGGTAACAGCTGCCACAACCTGGTAAGATGTGAGTGTGGTCATAAAGAGACCGATAGAACAATAGGTCAGTATCAACAGAAACATGGATAACAATCCCGCCAAGATAAGTGTAATATCGACATGCGGCACGGAGATAAACATTACGATTGTCGGTAGGGCAAGGATGATGACAAAGATTAGGGCAAATACCACCATTGAAACAAACTTGCCGGTAATGATTTGAACACTGCTTACTGGTGATGAATAAAGTAGTTTGATAGAGCCTGATGAATATTCACGACTCATCAAATTCATGGTTAATAAAGGAATATACAGATAAATGGTTTCTTGTATTACTTCATATATTCCTTTGAGACCAAGGACAAAACCGGCTGTGACGCTAAAAGTGATCGTGTTGCCCAATGCTTTTATTTTTACTATTTCCGTCAGGATATTCATAAAGTCGAATCCTACCTGGCATGTAAATGCGACCAGCAGCAACCATGCGACCGGTGAGTAAAAGAGTACCGCTAGTTCGGTACGGGCTATTCTAAGTATAAGTCTTAAGTTCATCTTTTTCTCTTATTAATTTCTTCTGCGGAAAAACCAGATGCCAACTCCTATAAGTAAGAGGGTAGCTGGTATAATGATTATGAAAATAGTTTTCATTGTACCAATATCTTTCACTCCGATCGAAAGTTTATTGTCGGTACAATGGGGACGGCGTATGTCGATTGGAAATTCTCCTCCGGAAAGCCAGCGGAAGCTTTCGATAATCAGATTAAAGTTTCCTGATCTATATCCTTCGCGTGAAAGAGTCAGTTCGGTGTTGCTTATGCAATCTGCATCACCAGAGATGATAATACGCTGCTCTTTATCTTTCAGTTGGCGTGAAAGGGCATAGGCTGTGATATAGGTTTGTTCTTTCTCTCCTGCCGAAGCATTACATTCTACTGGTGATTCCTGTAAATCTGTTTGTTCTTTTTCAATCCATACACCTTTGGCATTTGTTTCAAGAATCGGAGTATATTGGAAGCCGTAATCGTTGTTGGAGCATGTAAGGGCTACACATCCGGGCATAGAGACACGTAAATCATATTTGGGAAAATCATCTTTGAATCCGAATGTAAGTTTTCCCGATTCACGGGTTGCCTTGGCTAGAATCAGATTAGGAGAGAAATCAGCGGAAGATTGTGCCAGTTGGTATTCTTCCATTTTGATACCGAGTTTGCTTAAAAAAGGATTCATAACTTCTTGCCTGCCTGTATCGGTGAGAATAAATAAATTACCTCCACGAGCCAGGTAAGCCTCCAGTTGATTTTCTCCTTTTTCTGTAAGCGGGGTTCTCATTTCTGCAAGGACCACGATATTGATTAGGGAAGAAATGGTGTCTCCGTGAGAAATATCGATCTCGCAGACATCAAAGCCTTGATTAATTAAGGCGGCTCTAGAATATTTCTCAATGGAGAAGTTGCTATAATCGCGGTCACCGGATTTGGACACCTCACGTTCACCGTCTCCTTTGATAAAGGCAACAGTGGGAGGAGTTGAAATCATCTTTTTGATGGCTGCTGTAATTTCCGCTTCGGATGGCGTTGCATCCATATCTTCAAAATCACGGATGAAGGTACGTTTTCCATCTTGCGTTTCCATAATGCGAACAAATGTATTTTGTTCTTCACGCAGGTCGATGATTTGGCGGATTTCTGCCGGAGATTTGAATAAATGAGGATTCAAGTTATAAATCATGGTCATATAATCACGCATCTCATCTACTGTTTTGCCTTGAAACTTAGGATTATTTGCAACGCCGTTGGGGGCGAAATCATAATAATAGACATATTTCACTTGCAGGTCCGGTTTAGCGAGACAATAAGGTTCGAAGATTGTTTCATTCGCTTTCTTCATGATAGGGAGGTAGCGATATGATTTGTTATCAAGTAGGTTAACATAATTGGTAATAGTTACCGGTCCTGTCAATTTTGCTAATACGTGTTGGCTATTTTCGGTAAGTGAGTTTAGTTTAGTGCGTGTTGTATCCCATACCTTAATCATTCCCGGACGTGAAGTGAAATAGCCAATTGCCATTGCTGCGACAAAAAATCCCAGATAGCTGATTGCTTGCCGGAAACGACTGATAGTGCGCCGGTCGGATGCAAGTTTGAAAGTGGTGAATGTAAGGAAAAGGGTTACTACGACCACAAAATAAATCACATCTTCACTCCGAATTACTCCATTCAGCATATCGATTGTTCTTCCGTTTATTGACAGCCAATAAGTCAGTTCGCGTATAAAATCGTATTCCTGGCCGATACTTCCTACGAAATTCAGTATAGCTAATATAATAAGAGTCCCAACTGCTGCTACTACTTGATAAGTCGTGAGTGAGGACATAAAGAGCCCGATAGCGCAATAGGCGCATATTAATAAATAGAGTCCTAGAAGGGCGACTAGTACAGGAGCCCAATCAAAAGAAGGGATTACCAAACTGCCATAAATAGCACTGGCTATCGGGACAAGCATCAGACAGCAACCAAATCCGATGGCTGCAAGATATTTACCTAATACGATCTGACCACTGGTGACTGGGGATGAATATGCCAGTTTGATTGAACCCGATGCCGTTTCGCGACTGATGAGTCCCATTGTCAACAATGGAATATAGATGTATATGTTTGATACGACGGAGGACAAAAAGCCGTAACTACCTAAGAAGCAGATACCGCTCAAAGATACTTCCTTGCCGCCTGACAGATCATAGTCGGTCACTATATTCTCCATCAATGACGTAAAACTTGCTGTTGTCAGGAATGAGAAAACAATCAATATGAACCATGCAATCGGCGAATAGAATAAAATGGCCAGATCGGTTCGGGCAATACGCATTATAATCTTTAAATCCGTCATGTTAGATATTATTTTTAAGTCTTCCCGATAGTTGTGCAAAGATTATGTCAAGAGAGCAGCGTTCCATCGTGATTTCTTTCAGCCGCCATCCGTTTTGTATGCTTAAGGCTACTACTCGTTCAGTTATGTTTTCATCGTCATCAAAGCGTATCCGGAATGTACCGGGATAGAGTTCTTCTATATTCAACACATGTTCTATCTTTGCTAGTTCTTCTATAGAAGGGGGAAGGGCAAATGTAACGGTGAAACTACTTGGAACCACATAGTTATCAAAGTCTTTCATGCTACCTGAAAATACGACTTTACCATGTTCAATCATACGAATATCATTGCAGGTAGCTTGCACTTCCGACAGGATATGAGTGGAGAGTAGGACAGAATGATCTTCAGCAATTTCTTTAATCAGATTGCGTATTTCGACAATTTGGTTAGGATCAAGCCCGTTTGTAGGTTCATCAAGTACTACGAATGGAGGATTATGTACAATAGCCTGTGCAATTCCTACTCTTTGTTGATATCCGCCTGAAAGATTCTTTATCAGGCGTTTGCTAAAATGGGCAATAGCGCAACGTTCTTTAGCTATTTCTACAACTTCACGAATTTTTGATTTCTCCATTCTCCGCAGTGTGGCACAGTGTATGAGATATTCGTCGACAGTCAAGTCCGGATGGAGAGGTGGTTTTTGAGGTAAGAAACCAATATGTTTTTTTGCTTCAACCGGATTTTTTCGTAGATCGATGCCATTGATAAATACATCCCCTTCCGTTTGATTTAAAACTCCACAGATGATATTCATAGTGGTGGACTTACCTGCTCCATTAGACCCTAACAGACCTAATATTCCTGTTTTCTCAATAGAAAAATTGATATCGCGAATGGCCCAATCTACACTATAACGATGAGATAAGTGTTTAACTTCGACAATAGGATTACTCATACTTTTTATTTTAAATGATTAATAGATTTCTTATTCATATTACCATGCAACTCCTCTTGAAATATCCATCCGGTTCGATTTGATCTTTCTGAATTTCCAGGAGAAATTTATGGTAAAATACCGCCCGAAGTTTTCTCGGTCAATATAACTGGTATAGTTATCTTTCATTTGGATAGCTATGAAATTCACATTTTATCTGACATCGGCCTATATTCGCGTATGCTTCCATCGTTTGTAGTACCTTCGTAGTTCGATTTCACTTTACCAAACCGATAAGCAAAATTTATGGTGAAAAACCGTCCATAATAATTTGTCCACGTGTTTTGAATGTAGTTGGAATACATTTGGCTGTTGAAAGTCCGATGACTATTTAGTAGATCATATGCGGCAATACTAATGTCTCCTTTGCGATTTAACACTTTACAGCCTATGTTCAAGTTTAGGGTGTGATTGCGGTTAATCTCTTTATTGATTCCATAATCACGGCTGAAAATGAAATTATAATGACTACTTAGATAGAAGTATTTACATATTTGGCTTATATCAAATGTTGCTCCTGCCGTTTGATAGAATGTTTTACTTGTATAATTTTCAGTATTGATGCTATGTACATAATGAGTATTGGCACTGATTGTTATTTTTAATCTTTTAGTTAGATTACAGAGTAGAAAATGTTCGAGCGATGGATCATAGGTACGTGTTGTAGTCTTATTCTCTCCTATATAATATGGGTTATGTTCGTTGTTGAATCCGGTAGATAAGGCATATTTGGATTTTATACTACGTATAGGAGCCTGCCATATCAGTTTGCCTTTTATGTCCCAATATCCTTCTACGTTTTCAAAACTAATTAGAGAACTGTGTGCAGGTGCTGTGTATTGCAATCCCGGTAGATAAGTTTCGGCATTGTAATAGGTTGTCTTTGCAACAGGAGAGTGTTGGCGGATAGAGGCATTGATAATAACACCTATGGTGTGGTTATGTTTTCCTAACATACGATTGCAATTGAAGAGGAACGAATGTAGATATGATTGTTTTAAGTTGGGATTTCCACTGCGCAGCATGTAAGGATTGCTGTTATCTATTTGTGGGCGTAACTGCACTATGTTTGGTGCAAAATTATGCAGTCTGTAAGCGGCACTCCATGACTTTGTTATATCTGTATGCACAAAAGATATTGCTACTGTTGGAGAGATGAATGTTTTACGGTAGTTGTCCATTTCTTTTTCTTTCCGCTTAAGTGTAGTTTCCTTCAGTCCGGCTGAAATGTCACAACTTGTTTTTTGAAAGGGAAAAAAGTGAAATGAAACTTCCTGTTTTTGTGTCAGGTTATTTATTTTATAACTATATGTATTGGCTTCGTCTGTTTGTGGATTTGTGGGGCTCAACATATTCCAGGCGAATTGGTGTTTCCATCCGTTTTCGTATTTAACGGAATAGTCAAAAGATATTTGGGTGTCATTTTCTGGATTCAGTATATATATTAATTGCGCATTGCCGTTCCACTCCGTATTGCGGAGTTTTGATGGAATAGTCAGATAAGTTTGTGTTGTCGAACTTTCTAATGTGTCTATCCGTAATGAATGATTTTTGCCTTTATTTATATCTACTGAACTTTCTAATGTATATCCGATTCTGTCGGTAATACTGTTGACATAACTGACATCTTCCTTCACATGAAAATTCTTGTTTAGATTATCGTAATGCATCAGGCTTTTCGATGTTTGAAGATTGTTTTCTTCATTATAGATGTAAAGCGATTGCCAATCTTTGTTGTTGTTATATGTTATAAGCTGGTTCCAACGGAATTCTCCCCATTTGTCATTTGAATTGGAGAAAGAAAATTCGGAATAGTGATTTTGTTTTCTGTCACTGTTGCTATTTTGTTCTTCATAAAGGCGCTGCTGATAATTGTTGCTAGGAAAATAATGTTGTTCGGATCGTGTATTTGTATTATCGCGATTATATCCGAAAGTGTAAAATGCTCTAAATGTACCGTATGTTCCATTTTCTGTGTCCCATGAGCGTTCCGTAGCCAGATCTGCATAAGTTGTTTCGTTGTAAGTACTACCAGGATCGGAAATGGAAAGAACATTTTTGATATTATTTGATTTTCGGTTGATATTATTGTGAAATACATTACTTGTGAGTAAAAATTTCTCGGAGAAAAAGTTAGTGGTGAGTCCGAGCCCTTTACGGAACTTTCCTCTGTCGTTCTTTGAGTCCATGTTGCTGCCTGTACTAGCCAATAGGTGTGCCTTCCATGAGCTGATGAGTTTGCTTTTGGTTTCTATGTTGAGCACTCTGGTGAGATCCCCTCTGTACATTAGTTTTTTTGTTTTCGTATTTTCATATTCATCATAAGCCTTGATTTTTAATACATCTGTTGCAGAAAGATTCTTTAGTGCTGCCATTGGGTCACTTCCGAATATTAGTCTGCCGTCTATATAAGTTTTGGTTACTTGTTTTCCCATGATTTTGACGGAATGGTCGTCAGTCTCTGTTCCGGGAAGTTGCTCGACTATATTCATAGCGACATCCCCTTCTTGTACGTTGACTGCCTTCGGGTTGAATATTAGCGTGTCGCCATTTTGGGTCACAATGGGGATTCTGCCCTTGATGGTGACTTCCTCCAGTTGGATGGATTCATCCAAAATTTCTATGTAAAGATTAGAATTCTTTCCAGCTATTATATTTAATTCTTTTTCAACTTTCCGACACCCTATTGCAGTGATAATGAGTTTTGCTTTTCCTGTTTTTATGGGTTTGAAACGGAATACTCCATTTATGCTTGTTGTTTTCAGTGTGTCTTTTGCATAGATCAAAAAGATATTGGCACCGTCTAATGAACCATTAGATCCATTTTCTTGTTTGTGTATAATAAATCCCGATAGCTCATTTGTTTTATCTTGAGCATTTATCGGTAAAGTAATGTATAACAATAAAAAAATAGAAATAAATTTTTTCATATTGCTGTTTTATAAAAAGTTTAGTGATAGTGTGTGGTTTTATTTGTCTAAGGCTTGTGAACTTTCTTTTAGGAAGAAGTTCACCACCCTACGGCTTCCAATTCATTCTTGTTTTGTTTCATAACCCAGATAACTTGCTTGGAGAATTTTTTTGTCGGCCTTAGAAATGCCTATACTATATTCTCCATCAATATCAGTTATAATACCATTAGTACTACCCACTTCGATAACGCTCGCACCTATTAGTACCTCTTTTCCTCCTTCAGTATAAACAACCCCTGTGATTTTCTGACTGAAAAGGACCATTGGGGAGATCGGAGATTGAAGTTTTTTGTTTTTGAAAAACTCAGTACTTTTATTGTCTCTTCCCTTGATTATTGGAGAGGACGGGGCTTCTTGTGCAAAAGAACACATCATTATAGTAAATATGAATACAATGAATAAAATAATCTGCTTCATAATATAATTTTTTTTAATTGTTATACATTTTACTGTCACTAAACTTTTTATAAACATACACGTTGAATGGTAGAGGAAAGGCTAAATTACCCTGTCAATCATCGCTATCAAATAATCGCATTTTCCACGTTCAATATCATTACTAGCCAAAGAACGAGCTTGTATCAAATAGCGACGTGTACTTTTCAACTTATCATAGCAAATGGCTTCGATATCTGTACCGGAGTAAAAATTAACAGAAGTCATAGGTTCCATACCAGATTGTTTTTCTGTTGCAGATATAGAGGCAAAAGTTGTCAGCAATCCTAATGATTGTAACTTATGATTAGTTTGCTCGTTGAGAGCAATGGAAGTTACTCTTGTTGATACAGCCTTGTCAATAGCCTTTAATGTCGGACACATTCCTTTTAAAGAACTGATATATACAGACAGTTGTGCAATCATTGGAGCACTTAAAGGTTTCCCATTTAAAGTTTCTTTGAATAATTGTTTCTCTATATCATTCAAATATGCTTCTTGGGTATAAGGTCTAGTTGATTTCTCTACACTCAATCCCATACGCATCAAACGAAACATCAAAGACATCATTGGATACCCGTTATTGTAAATCCATGTTGACATATCAGGATTGACACCACCTAAACGCAAGAAATCCTTATTAGAGTCCAGCCAACTTAAATCATAGAAGGTACTGAATATCTTTTGTAAGACTTTCTTTTGCATATCTGCCGATACCGGTTGATATGAAGGAACATTGCTTTTTTCGTTGGCTTCATTGATATAAATACCTCCGATATAAGAAGATACAGGTGACAATGTTTTATTGATTAATTCAATAATCACAAAATCAGGAAATAACTCCCGGTAATCATTGGGAATATTATCGTCGTGAAACCAGGCAGGACTATTTTTAACTACATACTTCACATGAGCGATTTGTGCATCTAAAGAGGCTATCGGATCATTACCTAAATCATAGTTTTGGCAACGCGGGTCTGTAGCATAAGCTGGTGAACGCTTTCCATAGAAATAGCGTGGATCTCCATCGTGTTCCATAGCCCATTTCTTCAATGTGTCTGATTCATTTTCACTGGTGGCGGCATACAGATATTTAAGCGTAAATGCATCACATACACCCGGTTTGTCGACAATCAATACCACTCCTTTTTCTTTATCACCGGGCTGTGCCAGATAATTGTATAATACATTGTCCATGACTGAAGCTGTGATACCATATTTTTGAGTAAATTCAGGAGAACGCAGTTCTTCAGGGGAATATGCTGCAGAACCAGCCAAATTAGTTGCCAATCCCAAACTAAGGCCAAATGCTTTTAGCATACGTGCTGTCAGATTCTCACAGATCACCTCATCGGCAATGTAATAAGTCCGGAAGCGCGGATCAATCTCTGCCATTTGGTATACTCCATTACGACGTACGCTGACGGCAAGGTCGCGTGGTACTCCTATCTTGCTACTTAAGATTTCTCCAGTGCGTAAGTCAGTGACATTGTATGCGGTAACTTCCGAGTTGTTGTTATTCAGGAAAGCAATCGTATTTATCATTGGGTTATTAGCACGGAAAGTTGAATCTTTCTCATACGGTTTTATTATGATTGGTTTTCCTATTCCTAAGTCTTCAAATATTATATTCCATTCATCTGCACTTTTTTGGATGGCTTTTACCCAGCTATCTTGAATCAGAGTGTCGATGTAGAAAACAACAGGTTGTTGTGTCGTTATATTACGTCGTGTTACATAATATCCTTTCTTGAAACGTTTTTCATTACGATAGTCCGTGTATGCGATATAACCTGTTCCTACACGTGGGTTGGCTTCGCGGGTGTTCATTTTTTCTTTCGACAGTAGGGCTAGTGTCGTTTGTACCGACATGGTTAATTCCGGTTGTTCTTTGGAGACGAATCCCATGATGCTGATGCTCAACTTTGCAGTACAGTTTTGAGTGATACTGATACAATTGTCGAATGCATCTGCAGAGTCCACAAAAGATGTTTTACTTTGAGGGGAAGCACTTACAATTGTGAGCATACCTCCATAACTGCGTCCGCTAAGATTGAGTACATCTTTATTGGAACAAGAGAAATAGGAAGTGGCATTAAATACAACAGCCGTTGAATCGCTGGTGTATCCTTCAATTGGAAATGCTTTGTAAATAGCATTACTACGAGATAATGCAAAAGCCGCTTCTTGATTATCGTCCTGTTCGTTGAGGCGAACATTATATTTCGGATCTCGGAATAATATTAATGAATCGGTTTTATCAATAATCAGATACCTACTTTGAGCAGCTTTTGTGCCCGCCAGCGAAATGTCACTTGCAGTAGTGATGGCAGAGTTCACTAAAAAATCCCGTCCCATTAATTCAACCGGTAGTTCCAGATAAATCTTATCTTCGTACTGATGAACTGTGATTGTCCCTTTATTGATTGTATGTTTCTTCTTATCTTTGAAAAGCTTGTCGTAGACACTCTTTTTTTTCTTTTGAACACTGTCAGTCTGTTGTTCGGTTTTTGCTTTTCCTTTTTTCTTTTTGGAGCGGGCATTGGCTTCATTTGTTGATCCGATAATCAACAAAATTGGCATCAACCATAAAAATAGTATTTTCATCTTTTGTCCCTCCCTTATTTTAAGTTGATGTCGAGCATCTTTAATAATAATTCATAGTGAGCTTTCGTCTTCCCTGATGCACTGGCTGCCTTTTGTTTCATCAGTTGTTTGGCTTTAGCTATATATGCGTATACATCTGCTTGTGTAACTTTAGCCGTCATAGAAAAACGATTCAACGGTCTCCATTCAAAACCTGCTACAGGGTTGTGTATAACATCCTCTTTGATAGCATGTCCCTGGCAACAAGTATATCCGAACTGGCGGTGATTGATGTCAAGTGGTTTTTCTCCGGCCAATGCTTTCCCGGCTCCTTTGATTGTGAAACCGGCAGTTTGCATCATCATGTATATATATTGTTTCTGGAGATTCATTTGGGATTCTGTTAATGTACGTCCGGAAATGGTCGGTTTCCATACAAAATTGTATATCATGTTGAAAGCCTCGGCAGCAGTAAATGAATCTTTTTCTAATCCTTCGTATTGTGATACCTGAAAAGGTACAGGCAGTATATATCTCAACATGAAGTTTTGAATAGTTTGTTTAGGGGAACCGGAAATTGGGAATTTAGTTAACAAGTTTTTGTTGTCAAGCCAATTCAGATCGTTATAAATCTCGAATAGGTAATTCAGGGCTTCTTTTTGTTGTGCCTTTGGGATCTGTGCAAAACGTGGCATTGTGTCCCCTTCTTTAACTTCGTTGACAAAATAGCCGCCTACATTGCCTGCTACATGGGTAACGTACATTGCAAGTTGTTCTACGATACCAATAAATAAATCTTCACGGTATTCGTATGTATCGTCACCTTCGGAAATCCAACTTTCCAGATTATTCATAATATACTTAAGGTTCTTGATGCCATATCGAGTTGCTTTCATGGAGTTGTCACCAATATCTTCCGTTTGTGAACGGGGATCAACAACTCCATATACTTGTTGTTTTCCATATCGGTACACTGGATTCTCTTTAATGGCATCACTGATCCATTTGCCTGTTATAATTGCTTCTTCCTCTGCAGAATTAACATTGAATACCGGAGTATACGTCCATTTAATGAGGTATTTGTCGTATTCACCAAAGCGGGGAGGAGTCAATTTAACGCCACGTTCTTTATCGCCAGGTTGTGCTACATAGTTGAAGCGGGCATAATCCATAATGGAAGGAGTAGTGCCATACTTCTGCGTGAATTCCGGTGAACGTAAAGAATCTACCGGGAAAGTGGAAGAAGCTCCCATATTATGCATAAACCCTAAACAGTGACCGATTTCGTGTGAAAGTACATAGCGTAATGCGTCTCCAACCATTTCATCCGGAATATTGACAGTGCGTACATCCTTATCGGCTTGTGCTGTTTGCACGAACAACCAGTTACTGATAAGCTTGATAACATTATGATATAAATATACGGAGGCATTCAAGATTTCTCCGCTTCGTGGGTCTACCCATGATGGTCCCATAGCATTCTCAATGCTTGATGGAGCATAGCGAACACATGAATATTTGATATTGTCCGGATCGAATTCCGGATCATCAGTCGGGAAATCTTTGGCTGCTACAACATCTTTGAATCCAATCTGCTCGAATAATTCATTCCATTGGGTGACTCCTTCCCGCAGATATGGTTTCCATTTTTCCGGGAAAGTGTTATCGATGTAGAAAACAATCTGTTTAGTGGGTTTCACTTTCTCACCACGTAGGTAGGCAGCAGTGTCAGACGGTTGTATATCCCATCGATTGGCATAGTAAACAGGTGCGGTCGTTTTAGCTCCTTCGCCTAGTTGTTCGCGTCCGGTAAAGAATACACCGATACGGTAATCTGCCATACGTGGACGGTAAGGCTTTTCTTTCAACAGCATGATAGAACGTGTCATTTCTGCGGTGAATGGACGGTCTTTTATGAGTGACGCCCCTTGTGAATTGCTGACAGAGAATGTATATGACAGACAGCTTTTAATAGAAACATTATCTTTGAAAGCCTTGATTTGTGAAATGTAAGAGCAGTCGGATTGATAATTCTCTGTACGATTGTACATTCCATAGATTGAATTACGATCGAATGGACTCATTTTTTTGTTGTCGCTTAAGAAAACTCCGGTCATATCGAATACGATAGCAGTTGAGTCATTATTATATGCCTGAATTTTCTGGTTACTAATAATCGCTCCTAGTGTACTTTTGCGTAAAGCTTCATCAATTTGTGTGCTACCAGTAATATAATCAGTATTTACCTGACGTAACTGTACATGTGTTTTATTTCGTGTAAACATGACATGGAGTAGATCGGTTGGTTTGGAACCGACCACGGCATTACCATTATCAGAGATGCTGGTAACAGTGGAGCCAATAAGCATATCTTTATTGATTAAATCCACAGGAAGTTCAAAATATACTTTTCCATCCAGCAGATGGAGAGTAATCAGCCCCTTAGCTGTTTCATGCTTCTTCTTAAATAGTTTATCATATTCACTTTCCTTTTTTGCAGGAGTTGTTTGTTCCGTTTTTGCCTTCTTTTTTTTCCAGAAGAATGGAAATTTACGCTGTGCGTCAATGGTGGTAGACGAAGCTACCACCATTGCTGCAAGTAAGAGGATTTTTTTTCTCATATCAGTTCTTTAATGTATTTTTATGAAATTAGATTAATATCCTGTTGTCGTTACATCTAGAATTTTGCCAAAACCATCATAGGTTTTGGCTTTGGAAGGGTCGAGTGTGCCACTAGCAACTTGTGTAATTGGGATAATGTGTACCTTTCCTTCATATTCGCTTGATTGTGTAGTAACAATGATAGCTTTATTATTCCATTCGGTTTGAGGGACAGTAGGATTATCTCCGACAATTAAATTACAATTGTAATTATATAGTCCTTGTTGATACATTTTGGCTTTCGTAATAATTTCTCCGGATTGTGGAGTATATTTAGCTGTTGTCGAAACAGTGGCAGTACTACCAGCCCCGTAATTTATGGTGTAGATACCATCAGTAGTAGTTACATATAATAATAGATTTCTGTTTGAAAAGAATATAGATATTGCTTTATCTAGCAGTGCGGTTCCTTCCGATGGAATCGTATATTTATTTCTGGCAGATGCAGGTTGACTGGGTGAAGTGACTATCCAGTTATCTCCATCATAATGGCCTTCTTCTCCAATGTATCTACTAAAAGTGTAAATAGAATATGTTCCGTTCGTATCATCTTTCATGAGAAATACGATTTGGCTCATATCTTCAAATACAACAGCTGAAATTGCTGTTTGATTGGGTAATTTGTTCGGATCAAAATTATTATTAGCATCAAAGCTTTTCACTTGCATAAATTGTCCGGAGCCATTACAAGTAATAAATGAAGCACGTTCTTTATCATAAAATGTTAGATGTTGCTGGTCGGCTCCAGATAAAGAATTAGATACATGTCCAGTATTGGGACTATATGCTATTACGTTATTGTTTACTTTATATGAACTTAATGCCCCAGCAGGACCACTAAATCTGTTTACTGTTGATGAAGCTAGAGTATACAAATTGTTGGAAGTATTAATATAAAAATTGCTGTGGCTTTGAAAAGCCGATAATACTTGCAATCCGTTGGGTTTGTCAATGATGAGAGACTGATCCTCGAATTGACCATTTTGTGTATAATCAAGACAATTAAAACGCGCTAATGTTGCATCACCTAAAATAGTCCAGACCTGATTTGTTTGAATAGATGAACCATATCCCATCACTTCATAAACAAGTGTTTGCATTAGACCATTAAAAGGCTGTCCATTAAGCGATGTTAATATCTTTCGAAAGATTTGTTCGTCCTTATTATAATTCACGGTAAATGCTTGATTGTTTATAAGAGTTAGATCTGATGTTGTACCATTTTGTGTGTCACTGATTAATAATCCATCAAGAAAAGTGCTTTGTACATATATTTTCCAATATTTAGTATATTGCAGATTATCATGAACAGTATCTGTTATAGTTAATAATAGAGTGTATGGTGAGGTAGATACCGGACGTTCTACGATATAGTTTAATTGAGGATCTGTACTGATAATTTCATATTCAAAATTATAGGAAGAGGAGGAAGTGACAGGAGTTTCTGTTAGAGCCCATTCATAAGTTAATGCATCTGTATTGGTACCTTCGGCAATTTGAATGTCAGGTATCAATGTTAATTCTTCCATGCTTCCTACATAAAGTTCACTCTGTTTTTCTGTAAAAGTAATATTGCCTATATTGTTAGTTGCTAATGTACTACTATCGTCATAGCAAGAATATAAACTGAGTAGACATAGCAATAGAGGACTAATAAATATATATTTTTTCATACTTCTTTATTTTATGTTAATATTTACGAGCTTCAATTGGTTGACCCAATAAGGTACCTGCATCATGTAATAGTGGTGTGTCATGTGTGCTATTATATTCTTCTATGTATTTTCCTAGTTGAGTTGCAAAACTAGAATAGCTTTGTTCAACATTTAATAGAATATAGTGAGGTAGATACTTATAATTAGCCTGCGTGAAATATCTTTTATATGCAGCCGGATATTCGGGATGTGCATCCGGATTATCCCAATCATTCCAGTTGAAAGCAGCTATTATGGTTTTAAGCGCATTAGGACTGTAATAGCTAATACTAGAAGACGAAAAAGATAATGGGCTTTGTATTAACATATTATATGTTATTCTAGTATATGTGTTAGGAGGAGTGGGTATTGAATTACTCCATGACAAAGCTGCATTTAAATATAGTGAGGGACCTTTTTCTAATTCGTCAGAAGATTGAATAGATATTCGTAGTTCATACGTCTTATCTCCAGTTACATTATATAATTTAATCCTTATATATCCTTCGTTGTGATTGGCGGGGATTATTCCTTCCATTAGCTCATAGGATCCTTCTGTTGCTGTACTCTTTTCTGTATCTATTGTATAGTTGACAGTTCTGTCTTTATCACTAGTATTACCAATTAGTATTACAGGTATATCATATATCACATATTCATCCAAAGGATTGGAGACGAATGAATAACTTTGATATACTATTCCATCACCACCATATCCATCACTGTTTTTATTGCTGAAACGCACTGCATCGTTTTCGCTATTATAATAGGGAATGGCTTCGTTCTCACAACTGAGAAAGATGCCAATTACTATCATTCCAATTATATAATTTATTTTTTTCATCATATTCTGTAGTTTATAAGTTATTGAACTCGTCCGGATTGGATTTCAAATTCTGGATAAGGAAGTACATATTGTGCATCCTCCATGTCTTCTGTATAGTTAGGAATGGTTTTAGTTCCAGTTCTTTTATAATAGTAAAACATAACTCCTTCTGACAGAAATTCCTTATGATATTCTTTTTGAATTTCTACTAAAATTTGTTCGGCATCTAAATCCTCCAAAGGTGTGTATAATCCTCTTTTTTCACGCACAGTGTTCAAACAGTTAAGAGCGAGTGGCAGATTGGGATTATTTTGTTTGACATAACATTCTGCCGCGATATAGTAGATTTCAGGAATACGAATCATGGATATTTTGTTCTTGTAATCATTAGCAAGATCAGATTGATAAACTTTCAATGGTGTATATCCTGTGTTTTGGGCGTTAGTGTTTGGCTCCATTAATGTTGTTAAGCGTATATCCGTTGCAGAATTTTCGTATAAACTCATAGCATCTGTTGTGAGTAAATACATAGGTGTATTTTCACTGTCGAGATAATATGGTTTGATATAATTAACAATTCGTGAAGCAACGTCAGACACATTTAATCCAAAAATATTCTCACGACTCATAGAAGTACAAGATTTGTTGACAGTTTCTGGAGTCAGGAAATTGCAATAAGTATACATTTCATTGATTGCAATATTATTTTCTAATGCTGTGATGATTTCATTAGCTGCTGATAACGCATTGACGATATCTTCATTTTTTCCTCTCCATAAATATACTCGTGCCTGTAATGCCTTTACAGCATAGTAGTTCATACGGAGAGTACGCTCATTAAAAAAGCCTTCTTCGTTATATTCTTGGTAGAAAGAAGCAGCTTTGGTTTTAGTAATAGGATCGTAGTCTTTCAGTAAAGCAGCTGCTTCATTTAAATCGTTTAGTAGTAATTTGATTGTTTCTGCACCACTATATTGGGGAGCTGGGTCCTTGGAAACTTCGGTAGCATAAGGTATGGTTCGTTTCTCATCAAGCTCTGTATCTCGTTGACTCCAGTTACCATAACCATAAAGTCGTAATAGATCAAAATGTATATAAGCTCGAATGGCTAATAATTCTCCTTTAATAATATGGTAGTTGAGGTCGTCAAGTATTTCTTTCTTTTCTTCTATATTGGCTAGTTCGTCATTAACATTGACTATCACATTATACGCTTTCTCCCAGATCTCTTCAACTGTCGGAGTTGTGTAAGTATTTGTATAATTGAAAGATTGTAGCCAATACGCTAAACCTATATTTGTTGAATTTACATAAGGATTGAATTGGTGTGCCATAATTTCTGTTGCAAACCAAGAGAGGTTTGTACCATAGAGTGCATCATCAGTCATTCCGATATAACAACCTATTAGAGATTGTTGAAAGCCGGTAACAGAACTAAAATGATCATCTTTGCGTATTTCTGATGGTGCGGTTACATCAAACCAGTCACTACAAGAGCTAGCGATAAGGCTTGTCATATAAATGAGGATAATATATATATACTTTTTCATATTGAATAATTTAGAATGTTGCAGTTAATGAGAATGACATTGTTCGTGCAAATGGATAGTTTAATCCTCGTTCTACTTTTATTGATGAAAATGTTGTGATGTCGTTCATATTGAATGCTAGCCGTAGACGTTGCATATATAATTTTTGGTAGATAGAACGTGGAAATTCATAATAAGCACTAATGGCCGAGATAGATAACTCACGGCGGTCTTGTACAAAACGAGTTGTTGCACGAGTTGTTGTTGCAGAATCAAACTTCTTATATTGTGTTTGTTGACCGTATGTAGTCCATCGCCCTTCCAATAGACGTCTGTCTACATTATAGTCAATATCTGCGTTTTCTACTCGGTCTACTAATGTGGAATTATAAAATTGACAACCTGCTAAGTAGCTGAGTGTTGCGCTAATTCCGATTCCTTTATATTCAGCTGTAAATCCTCCTGTGCCGCGGTATTTAGGACTGGAATCACCGGCTGGAACCATATCATTTGAAGAGTAAACATAAGTATAGCTTCCATCTTTTTTAATATATACTTCTTGTCCTGTTTGAGGATCAATTCCAGCAGAGGGCACTGCCCATATTGTATTCATTGACATTCCGTCTTGATACATCAATACAGGGGCAGACTGATTTGCTTCTTCTGCCATTTTCTGCATTTTTTCATTATATGCGCGCATGCTGTCGGATAAACGAATAATTTTGTTTTTGTTATAAACAAAAGTACCATATAGATTGACGAAACCTTCTGGTCCTTGCCATATAGTATAATTTGCATTGAGTTCAATACCCGAGTTACGTACTAGTCCTAGATTGTCTTTTATACTGCTGAACCCAGTGGAAGTAGGGATGCTTACATCGGTTAGCATATTTTTTGTATCAGCAGAATAGTAATCAAATTTTAGTGTAAGCCCGGCAACTCTTATATCTGCGCCCACATTATAATCTTTTTTTTGTTCCCATTTTAATTTTGAGTTAGGAAGGTTATTCAAGTAGGCTCCTGTCATAGGATTTGTTGTTCCTCCATAGGTGATTCCTGAATAATATTGATAAGTAGCTATGGCTGCACTAGTATTGAAATTTTGGTTTCCTGTCAATCCGACAGAGGCACGTAATTTCAGTTGTTTGATCCAAGATATATCTTTCATAAATACTTCGTTGTGTAAATTCCAGCCTAACCCGAATGACCAGCTATTAGCCCATCGGTTATCCGAACCATATAAGGAAGAGGCACTCTCACGTATGGTTGCATCTGCTAAGTATCTGTTGTCATAATCGTAAGATGCAGCTAATAAAAAGCTTGCTTCACGATTAATAGATGAGCTTCCTTTAGGGGTTGTTCCAGCCAAATATTGTTTGGCAAATGTTATGTCTGCATTACTGGAGTTTGAAAAACCTTCGGCCGTATGTTGGTAAGCTGAATATTGATCCTCTGATAAAAAGAAACCAGCATTGGCAAAGATTGTATGTTTCTTGATCATTTTGTTATAATTTATATTGAAGTCTCCAGACAGCGAACTCGATTTCCCATTTTCCATTATATACTGCCCACGGCGTATTATTTCATCCTGTGAGGTGTAAGTAGCAAACATGGAATGTTGGGCTGGATAGAAATCATCCGAATTATTTCGTTTTTGTGAAACTCCCAAACGTATAGTTGCTTTCCAATCAGGGTGAAATAACCATTCTGTATAAAAGTTGTTGGTGAATTCTAGGTAACTACTGGTGAAACTGGTACCGATAGTGGCATCATATAATGGATTTGCCACTTTTAAATCATCATTGTACTCTGCCCAACGTAGTACTTTCCCATTTTCATCAGTTGCTTGCCAATAAGGATTCATTTTACTATAATCGCTGAATGAACCATATGGAGAGTCATTACTGTTATTAGATATTATTGAGAATATATTTCTAAATATAATATTGTTACGACGATAAGAAATATTGGCATTACCTGAAATATTGCGTCGGTCGGATCCCTTCATGACTCCAGTTATCTGATTGTATGTGAAATCAAGTACGGCGCGTAAACTTTGTGAATCTCCGACTTCGATATTTAGGTTATGCTTATGTCCAATTCCTGTATGGAGTGGCTTGGCTAACCAATATGTATCTAATCCTTGTAAGGCCATTTGTTTACGTGTATTGTATAACTGATTAAGTTCGATCTGAGTATCTAAATTTGCATTTCTATATACTCCATCTAAACGTTCTGCTTCAAGTTTTTCCAGTGCATTACATAAATCATAGCTTGTTAAATCAGGCATTTCAAACGAAAGACTTCCATTATAAGTGATACGTTGTTCATTTCCTGCCAACCGTTTGGTTTCAATTACAATAACGCCATTGGCAGCTTTTGATCCATATAATGCTTTAGCAGAGGCATCTTTTAAGATTGTGATACTTTCAATGCGATTCATATCCATATCCATCACAGTTTCGGCAGTTGTTTCAAAACCATCAAGAATGAATAAGGGTTGATTAGGTTGATTTTGATAGTTGCTTTTTAATGAACTTGTCTCTGTTGTTGGAAAGCTGGAAGTACCACGCATGGACATTGTTGGAGTTGTATTAGGATCGGAACCCATGCTGAAATTATCTGCGATGTATAACGTAGGGTCTAAGTTCTTCAAACTTTGAAAAACATTCTGATTTCCGACACGCATCAGATCTTTGCTTGAAATAGTAGTTGCTGCCCCAGTAAAACTTTCCGCTTTACGAGTATAAATACCAGTAACGATAACTTCATCTAATTTAGTATCACTCTTTAGAGTAATATTTTTCCGTACATCATTCCGACCACTATTAATCATCACTTGTTGAGTAGACATTCCGATATATGAAAAGGTGATAGTACATGTTGTATTAGTGGGAATCTCTATACTGTATTTACCATTATTGTCAGTTATAGCAAATCGTTGAAGATCACTAATTACAACATTAACACCGGGTAAGGGGTATCCTTCTTCGTCTGATACAATACCGGTTGCGGAGCGTTTATCTCCTTGTTGTTCTGCTTTAGAGATGGTAACAATATCTCTTTCCATGCTATAGGTGAGTCCTGTGCCATTAAGAACAGTGCGTAGTACGCTATCCACAGTTTCATCTTTTACATGGATGGTGATGGGTTTCAGTGACTTTGTCTGCTCTGTGTTGTAGACAAAGCTTAATCCGGTTTGTTGTCTTAAAGCATCGAAAAATTCTTTGACAGTGACAGATTCCAGATTTAAAGTTACTTTTTTGCCACTTTTAGGAATGGCAAACATCATTGTGGGTAATAGTAATAATACTATTACTAGAGAAAGTATTCGGACTCTTTCTCTACTTTTTGTCTTTCTCATTCTTTCTTCTTGTTTAATTAGTAATTAATTGTCTGTGATTAAAATCTCTCTTCCTTTTATCTTTATTTGTAAATTCGTAGTACGTGCTATTGCTTTTAATATGGGGCTGATTGTGGCATATCGGTCCATGTTTCCTGTAAATCGAAGTTGTTTAAGTTCGGAAGTGCCAAAGGAAATGTCTACATTATACCAATGTTCTAAGATCTCAACAATATTCTCCAAAGTGCGATTCTCAAAGATGAGTCGTCCTTCATTCCATGCTATATAGGGAGTTAGATCTACATTATGTATTGATATATTGTTGTTCTTTTGCTCAATATGGGCTAATTGTCCAGGTTTAATGAATTGTTCTTGGCTGCTTTTTGTGGGTATAATACTAATGCTTCCTTTTACTAATGCAACTTCTGTACGTTCGGGGCTAAAAGTGTTAACGTTAAATTCTGTGCCATACTGTCTTATTGTTCCATGGTCGGTGATAACATAGAAAGGACGAGTATCTTGGGCAACTTTAAAATAGGCTTCTCCTTTAAGATAAACCATACGTTTCGTCTGACTGAATTTTACTGGATATCGTAATTCTGTATTATAGTTAAGATGTACGGTTGTTCCATCTTCAAAGGTTACTCTGAACTCATTACCTTGTTCTGTGGTTAACGTATTATTTTCTATAACTTCGCTCCGTTGTTTCAGAATACTATCTATATTTGTATTAGGTGTTGTCGGATAGATAAGAGCACCATTCTGCGCTATAGCAGTTGTGGAATGATTAACTTTAACTGGTGTTGGATATGTTGGGGTAAGTGATTGCTTGTTGTTGCCAGCTAAAATCAATGTAGCTTTAGGAATTCCTGGCTGAATTGCATCTCCCAAAGTAAGATTGTCTGATACTTGTATTTCGGAAGAAGTGTAAAAATACCATCCCCCTGCTACTATTATTATAGGTAATATAAAGATAGCTGCATATTTCAGAAAAATTGATGTGATTGATGCTTGGCAATATTTTTTCTTAAAGTGTTTCCATGCCTGATGTGAATTTATTTGTGTATATGCTTCGTAGCGTTTACGAAAAGACATGTTTGTGCATAAACGATTGAAAAACTCTTCATGTTGTGGAGAGCTTTTGATCCAATTGTCAAGCTGTTCCTTTTCGGGATCAGTAAGATCACCGAGTAGATATTTGGCTATTAATTTTTCTGCATCTACCTTTATCTTCATATATCTGTTGTCTTATCATTTGTTAATAAGACAACATGAAGATTAAAAAGAGGTACAAACTTTCTAAAAAAGATTATTTTGATTATGAAAAAAACTTGGAACTATACAAAATGTCACATAAAGGAAGCAAGAAGTAGCATGTACCCATCTGTTCTTTGATAGATTGTATAGCCCTTTTCTTTTGTGTCTTTACAGTTTCGATCGAAATTCCTAGTGCGGTAGCTATTTCTTCATTTTTTTTCCCATCCATGTGCAATAGGAATATTTCCCGGCAACGTGTTGGTAAATTATCGATAGCGCGAAAAAGTAATCGGTATATTTCTTCTTCATTGGTATCTTCTTCTTCTGTGATTTCTCGATAAGTGCTTGCCAAACGTTCAAGATAAAGAGATTCTACATTTTGATGTTTTAGATAATTGAGAGAAGCATTCCGTATAGAGTTATAGAGATAAGTCCGGAAAGAAGGTAATGATAAGAATCTCATTTTCTTTTCCCACATAGTTGCGAAAAGATCCTGTACAATATCTTCTGCTGCTTGTTGGGAAGAGAGAAAATTAATAGCATACAACACCAATGCCTTATAATATTCATTATAAAGTTGATGATAAGCAGTTGGGTGTTGCTCATTTATACCTTTTATAAAGGAACTTTTCTCTTCGTTCATAGTGAAATATTATGTTGATTCTCTGTTTATGCAGCAAAAGTATAAAATATCTAGGATAAAAGAAGTCTTTCAAACTCTATACTGTTTGTGAATGCATCTTTTTTTTTCTTAGTTCGTACAAAATAATAATATTGTAATTATAGAAAAATAGTCCTTTGCCATTTTGCAAAGTGTAATTCTTGGTATCTGCTTGATTTAGGTTGTAACTTCGTTTTTTATTTGGGATAGTATAATTGCTAAAAACGCTACTCTGTTCTGAAACTTTAGAGAATCAATGCATTATAGTCTCTCTAAAAATCTTTATATTTGCAGACCGTTTGGAAAATGATAGTGAATAATAACAATACAATAACTTAAAAACAACCAAAATCAGATGAAGCAGGATATGATTGTTATCCTTGACTTGGGTAGTCATGAGAATACGGTATTGGCTCGCGCCATCCGTGCATTAGGAGTTTATAGTGAGATTTATCCTCACGATATCACAGTAGAAGAACTGAAAGCATTGCCCAATGTAAAGGGTATTATTATCAATGGTGGTCCGAATAATGTAATCGATGGCGTTGCTATTGATATAAATCCGGCTATCTATACTTTGGGAATTCCTGTCATGGCTGCAGGGCATGATAAAGCAACTTGTGAAGTGAAGTTGGCAGAATTTACAGATGATATCGAGGCTATAAAGGCTGCAGTAAAGTCTTTTGTTTTCGATACTTGTAAAGCTGAAGCTAACTGGAACATGAAGAACTTTGTCAATGACCAGATAGAATTGATTAAGCGTCAGGTGGGCGATAAGAAAGTATTGTTGGCCCTGTCGGGTGGAGTTGATAGCTCTGTGGTAGCTGCTTTACTTCTGAAAGCTATTGGTAACAATCTGGTATGTGTACATGTTAATCATGGTTTGATGCGTAAGGGAGAGTCTGAAGATGTGGTTGAGGTATTCAGCAACCAGTTGAAGGCAAATCTTGTGTATGTAGATGTAACCGATCGTTTTCTGAATAAGTTGGCTGGTGTAGAAGATCCGGAGCAGAAACGTAAAATTATTGGTGGCGAGTTTATTCGTGTGTTCGAAGAAGAAGCGCGTAAGCTGAACGGTATTGATTTCTTAGGTCAAGGTACTATTTATCCGGATATTGTGGAAAGTGGAACGAAAACTGCTAAAATGGTGAAATCTCACCATAATGTAGGTGGTTTGCCCGAAGATTTAAAATTCCAACTTGTAGAACCATTGCGCCAATTATTTAAAGATGAAGTTCGTGCTTGTGGCTTGGAGTTAGGTTTACCTTATGAAATGGTTTACCGTCAACCGTTCCCTGGACCTGGTTTGGGTGTACGTTGTTTAGGTGCTATTACACGTGATCGTTTGGAGGCAGTGCGTGAATCCGATGCCATTCTGCGTGAGGAGTTCCAACTTGCCGGACTGGATAAAAAAGTATGGCAATACTTTACAGTAGTGCCTGATTTTAAATCTGTGGGTGTACGTGATAATGCTCGTTCTTTTGATTGGCCGGTTATTATTCGCGCTGTCAATACGGTGGATGCTATGACGGCTACTATTGAGCCGATTGATTGGCCTATCCTGATGAAGATAACAGACCGTATTCTGAAAGAAGTGAAGAATGTAAATCGCGTTTGTTATGATATGTCGCCGAAACCTAATGCGACTATAGAATGGGAATAGAAAAACTTTTTAAATGATATTTCGATAGCCTCAATTTTTTGTAAGTTGAGGCTATTTTTATTGTTCAACGTTGGCTTCTGGTAGAAATGTAATTGAAGATTTCACAATGATTTCGCGAAGAGATAAAAAGAAAAAGGCACCCAGAAGTGGAAGCCTCCCAAATGCCTTATTCTTATCAAGTAGCGGGACCCGGGATTGAACCGGGGACCTCATGATTATGAACCTGCGTCTTCCAAAGGCTAAGCCTTTGAAAGCTACCAGCAGAGCTACTGAATATAAGTCATTTATGAAGATTTTGGCTTTTGCTAAATCTTATATCTGACTTCTAAAATATCTCCTATTTGCTTAGCGGTGTAAACCGTAGCGCAAACCAAAATGTGACAATAATATGTTACGTTATGGATGCTAATATAGGCATTATTTGTTTTAAATCAAAAGTTTTAGCTAATGGAGAACATCCGTTAATGTTGAGAATTAGCCAAGGTAAGTTACGTTACTTTAAATCTTTGGGAATTTCAATCAAAGCTTCTTGTTGGAATTTTGATAAGGAAGAACCTAAAAGAAACTATCCCAATCGTGAACAGTTATTGAATATCATGAATCAAACGAGACAAGAATATGTCAATATGATGTTTGAACTGAAAACACTTGGTAAAGACTTTACTCCACAATCTTTGGCTGAATACGTGGAACGAAGTTGTAATAAACAGAATGTGGGAGATTATATTCAATACATCATACAGTATATGACTGCCGAGAAACGGTTAGGTAATGCCAAAGCTTACATTAGTTGTTATAATTCTGTATTGAGATTCGCAGGTAACTTGGATATACCTTTCACGGATATTGATGTAAATTGGTTAAAGCGTTATGAACTTTATCTTCGTAAACGTGGTAATTCTGATAATACGATTGGAATACGAATGAGAGAATTACGTGCTGTTTATAATAAAGCAATAGAAGATAATGTGGTGAACGAGAAGTATTATCCTTTTGTAAAATTCAAAATATCTCATTATCGCAAGGGTAAATGTAAGAGGGCAATTACTAAGGCTGAAATACATAAAATAATGAATGTTGATTTAATGGAGATAACAACTTATTATAGTCCATTACTTTATTTGACTAAAGACTTATTTTCTTTTAGTTATCTTGGTTGTGGTATGAATATGATTGATATAGCATATTTGAAGTATTCAGATATTGTGAATAATCGAATATGCTTTGTACGACATAAGACAAAGCAGCCTATTACATTTCAACTTTTACCTCAAGCTGTACAAATTGTAGATAAATATAGGAAACCAAACTCACAACTGAATGATTATGTTTTCCCAATATTAGACCGTAATTTTCATATTACTGAACAACAGCAATATGACAGGATTAGAAAAGTGATAAAAGGCATGAATAAAGCTCTTAAAAAGATAGGGGCTCATTTGGATATTAGTATTCCGCTGACAACCTATGTTGCACGTCATTCATTTGCAACGGTATTAAAACGTTCTGGTGTAAACATCGCATTGATAAGTGAATCATTGGGACATACAAGTTTGTCAACGACACAGTATTATCTTGATAGCTTTGAAAATGAGCAGATAGATGAAGCAATGAAGAATCTTCTTTAAAATAAAATGTCGCTTTGCTTTTATGGTGAAGCGACATTTTTTATTTTTGTGACAAAGTTTGAAAATATGGAATATCAAATAATACCAATCAATACGATAAAACGAATCGAATCATGGCTGAATAGTGAAGTGGGATTCAGCCGTTCAATGTTTCATAATGAACTGGACTATATATCTGATGTGTATCTTTTGGGTAATAAGTTCCCAATAGAAATACAGGATTTGTACTTGTCAATAAAGAAGGAAGAGCAGGAGATTCCCTATCCAAATTGTGGGACAGATGAGGACAAATATGAATTTAGCATGACTGTGGGACAGAATTTAGTCCTTGAAAGTGGTAATTTTAAAGCCGAGTATATTGAAACGTTGTGGAATACATACAATAAAAATGAGGACGAAGCCTATGAACAGCAAGACCAAGATGTATTTTACGCTATTCTTCTTATTATAAGTATCTACTATAAATACACACAGACCAATGGCTATTTTGATTTTGAGGATTATATTGCTGACCCAACGCAACTAAAGTATAGTTATTCTGTCAGACCGGATATGCTACGTCTTTACAAGATGTTTCATGAGAAGAAAAAGACCAAGAGTAATATTGTCACGATTGAATATAACAAACAGAAAATAGAGCTTACGAATGATGATAGTTGGTTTCTCAATATGATAACTCCATATCTTGATAAATATTTAGGAGTTTCAACTTTGGAAGAAGCGGAAACGGAATTGGATAAAGATTATCCCAGTATAGGTAAAAGAGGGAGGAAGCGCGAAAATGCGATACTTGATACGATAACTCTTAGTATATATAACCTACTACGCCACTCATCATTTGCAGCCAAAGGTAAAGGATTAACAGATAACGAGGGGAATTTTATTCTTGAGTTACTGAAATATCTCAAACTGATTGATGAGGACAGTCCTAAAAATGACATATTGAATTTGCGGGCTACAATCAGGAACTTACAAAAATATGAAGTTCGTCCAAATTGGTGGAAAATCCCCATGTGCAAAATGTCTCCCAATAATCCAGTTGAACATTTAAAATCATATTGGTAAAACATATAAAGATAAAAAATGATAGCCTTTATTTAATTGATGATTATTGTGCAAATACATATAATTTGTTGATATATTGTGATTTATGATATTTGTGATTACATAAAGAATTAAGCATAAAAAAAGGGATTTCTTTATGTTTTTTTCTTCATTTCATACGCTTCTATTTCTCCGTAGTTTTGCAGCGTAATCAAAGACAAAGGTGCGCACCTCGTTTGAGATTCATTAATGTTTAATTTTTTAAAATGAAGATTATGAATTTAGAATTTGGAGAAAAAAAAGTAGTTAAGTCTTATGACAATGAAGGTGCAATGCAAACTGTAAAGGCAATGATGAAAAGAGGTGAGCAATTGAATGTTAAGTTTTACACTAACAAGGATAACTATCCATGTGCTTGGATTGAATCCAAAAAGATTCAAGGTTTCTGTTTGATATTGAATCAAGAAGGATTAAGTTGGTTACGTACTTATTTGGAAACAGGACAAGCGGAAGATTTTGGTTTTAATCCTAATAGTGTTACGGCTTATAGTGAAGGAGAAGATAAGGATTTTCAACTATCAATTTTTAAGCAACTGATTTTAGCGGGAAAAGCATTACAATTTGTTCCTACGTTTCGTGAGTATGGAGCGAAAATTACTGCCAGTGCTTTTTTCAGAAAAGGAAAGATTTTCTTCCGGTTGGAAAGGACAGAAGAGTTATATGATTATTTATTGGAAAAAGAATTGATAGCATAATTGAATTATTAACGGGGGAAGGCGCAATTCCTTCCCTATATTTATAAATCTATTAAAATTTAAAATTATGAAAAAGTTAAATGTAAAGCCAGTAGAAGAGTTGTCCCAGTTCATTAATGAAGCTAATACTCCTGGAAATTTGTTGCAAGATGCACCTGATTTTGATGCAATCAAGCAGGAAGAATACGAAAATGAAGGAATGGATGTGATAGACGTTAATGAGGAAGATGACAATAGAAATTAATCTTAGTGAGCTCGGTAAGGTGCAATACCTTACCGAAGTTCTTCCCGAAATTCCTACGAATACTATTCTTTATAAGAAGTTGACCGGACTTGGTGCTACCTATGGAGAAATCACAGCAAAACGTAACTCGATTATCATTGAGCCGAATGTTCCTGTTATAATTGGTAAGTGCAATGACCCTAAGCATAAAGATGATAATCTGTTCGGAGTATATGAAGGTGTATATACTGACGATATTGTAAACTACTTGGAGAAGAGCAAGAAGAAGTATTATAAGATACTTACTACTCCCGAAAGTTTTCAGAAAGTAAAGGACGCATTTGAAGAACTGGAAATGAGTGCGCATTGTTCTTGTTTTCTTCTGTTTGATGAATGTCATAAGCTAGTGAAGGATGCGGATTACCGGAGTGACATAACACTACCGATAGATGATTTCTTTAAGTTTGACCAAAAAGCATTGGTTTCTGCCACACCGATAGAATTGAATGACCCTCGATTTAAGGAGCAGAACTTTCAGACGATAGAAATACAGCCGACTTTCGATTATAAAAAGGAGATTTGGCTTCATCATACGAATAATACGCTGCAAGCATTTAAAGATACACTATCCAAGCTAAACAATGAGGAAGCTGCACCACTTCCGATTTGTGTGTTTATCAATTCAACTGATATTATATATTCATTGATGAAGCAACTAGATTTATTGGAAGATTCCGCAGTCTTTTGTGCCCCAAAGAGTGTTGATAAGTTGGGAAGGAATAAATTTACCAATGCCTATGAACAGTGCAGCATTGATAAAATGAAACGGTACAATTTTTTCACTAGCCGTTTTTTCAATGCTGTGGATATTGAGTTAGAACAGAAACCTCATGTAATAATGTTAACCGATGTTTACTTTGCAGAACATACAATGATAGACCCTTATACTGATGCTATCCAAATGGTTGGACGATTCAGAAATGGTGTATCATCAATTACACATATTAGTAACGTTAAAGAAGGTATACCACAAAGAACGAAAGAAGAAATAAAAGGATATATTGTTTGCAGCAAGGAGATATATCGAACAATGAAGAACTTTTATGATTGTGCAGCAGACAGGGCTTCCCGTGATGCTTACCGTGCTGCACTGGAAAGTCTTCCTTTTAATAAGATGCTTGATAGGAACGGGAGAGAGAATTGGTTTGCAATAGACAACTACATAGATGAGGAATTGATGAAAAATTATTATTACGATAAAGGCTCTCTAAACGAGGCATACGATAATTGTTATTCATTTATTTCTTATCAACATGGATTTTACTATTCGATAGGTGACTTTGAGCGGTTAAAGAGGGAAAATAAATCTCAATCCATTAAAGACAAGCGTAAAGAGATAGTCCGCCAGTTGGAGATGTTGGGAAATTGTGCTACTGAAATGGAATTGGAATACAAGCGGGATTTGATTGCGGCTGATTCATTTATTGTTGAAGCTTATGATACGGTAGGTAAAGAAGTGATTGAACAACTCAAATATTCCAAAAAGAAAATCACGGAAGCCATGATACAGAAGCAATACAGTGAGAAGGCAACCGGAACAGAGGTAATCCGCTTAATAAAGAACTCATTTACTGTTGGTCAAAAATACACTCGTAAATATATCAAAGAAGAAATAAAGAGAATTTATGCTCTATTGAATATACATCCCCCTAAAGCCATAACAAGTAAGACTATAAGCGATTTTTTTATGGTGTCCGAATGCAAAGTCAGAGGTGAAAGATGTTATTTGCTGATTGAGGAAATATTATAATGCGAAGGACATTTTTTTAAGAAAAGTACTTTTATAGACCCTGTTCGAAAAATGTCCCTTACTTTGAAATAATCGACTAAAAGAATAATTTGGTAGCAAAAAGGAGATTCGCTCCGTGATGAGTGAATCTCCTTTTTTGCAAAGGTTAATTTTTACATGATAAGAGTAACCTTTGGTGGTATGGGACGAGGTTTTTCCACGATATTTACCTTCAAGACTTTAGCTAAATACTTCCAAGTACAAACAGTTCCTTCCGGTATTTTTCGTTTTTTTAGTGCTGCTGCTAAAAATGGTAATGCGCTATAATGGTCGATGATTTTTCCTACTATTTTTTTATTATATGGTGGTATTGTAATGTTTTGTGATGCGAAAAAATCAGCCATTGGTATATATACCTTTGTATAAACTTCGTCATCATCCTTTCCTTTGGCAATATCTATTTTGAATAAATGTGCGTTTGTAAGTGTGTATCCGTTTTGCTCTTCTTTTATCAGTTCTTTGTCGATACACTGATTGAGATAAGAATCTAAGGTCGGGCGGGATATATTTAGTTTCTTGCAGATTTCACTTTTGTTGTATCCTGTGTAATTGGTGTTGTTTAGGCAGATACATTTTAATAAGATGAGGAAAGCTTTGAGTTTGTTAGGAATGTTTTCTTCCAATAAATCCAAGTCAATTCTAATCCAGTCAATTTGCGGTTTGTATAGATAATACGTACAGGTATTGAACACGCCTTTGTTACCAATGTTCTGTTGTGTATCTTTCCGTAGTAACCCTTTCTTTATTAGTTTCTCGATATGCTTGGATATATATTCGGTCTTGCTTATTCCTGTCAATTGGGATAGCGTTTCAAGCTTTACGTGTGAAATATAAGTGTTGTAATCTGATTTCGCTAATAAACAAAAATAAGTATATGCTTCATTTGTTGTAAGCCCTATGGCTAGGCTTGCCGGTATTATTCTGTATCCCATAGTTGGCAAATGGTTGTCCGTTGATAAAATAAATAATCTTCTTTTTTAATAATCTGTTGAAATTGGAAGTTCCGAGACTTATTTTGGCTTCCTTTCTGTCTATATAAGTTTCATTGGTTAGTTGATTTACATACATGAAAAAAATAAGATTTAGAATGTGCTTTTGACTTCTGAAAGAAGGCAATGCTTATTAGTTATTTTCCAATGGTTAGTAGTATAGTCCACCCTGTTTTTTTACATGAGCGTGCCCCTGTTTTTTTACAAGTTGTTTTTTCGGAGTATAAGGATATTTTTCTGCAACTTTTGCTAGTCGTTCGAATAGTTCGGGGTATTTCTTTCTTAAATAATCTCTGTCTATTTTGATTGTTACTTTGCGATGAATGATGTGCTCTGTTGTTTCATCTGTAAGGGTGGTACTTGTGTCAGGTGCTATTGGGATTCTTGTCTCAATCATGGGATTTTAAATAAAATGTTTTTCTAATGTGGTTAATCTGTATTCTTTGTTTCTGATAGCCTTGTGTCTGTATCCATACACCGATATGGACTTTATTATCTCTGATTCCGTATTTTAAGGCTAATTCACGTAATTCTTGATAGGTATATACTTCTGACATGGTAGGTAATATAAAGAAATTTTCATAACCACAAGCGGTAGGGCAGACGTCAAATTGCCCTACTTTTTATGGTTATGCTACAAAAATGAAAAAGGTCGTCTAATACTAGTATATAGGCGACTGCAATAAAATCTATCAGACATGGCTTTATCTATGAAAGACTGCGAAGAAATGAATTTACCACATTGATAGTAATTGGGAAATGGAGATAAAAAGCCCTCAATGCAATACGGTAATCCTTCCTTCATGGGATACACAAATTTACGAATAATTGGGGAAGCTAAAAAATGAATGATACTCATTTTTCAAACATTGGTTGTATGGTTATGCCACATTCTGTAATGGTCTAAAGTAGTTCCATTTGTGGAGAGTAGAAAGATATGCGTGCAATAAAGTATAGGTACTTATATATAATCCCCCCCCTACCTATAAAAATAGGAGCTTAAATATATATCAGCTTATTTCTCCTATGATTTACTGAATTGAAAGTTACATGAGCGCATGAACAGTACCCTCTAACACCCCCCGAGGGTAGTTGGAGAGAAACGAAATATATTTCAATCCACGTAATCAATTTATAAATCATTTAAAATTTTATTCGTTATGAGAAATCTACAAATTATTGGCAATGTGCCACAGGTAAGAAGGGAAAGTAACTTTGGTGAGTATGCAGAAGAAGCGGTAATAATCGAAGAGCCAGTAAAGCCCAAAAGGGTAAATCACTTTATAGAAGCAAACTCTGTGGAGGTTACTTTAGACCATTTAAAGAATGATAATGTGATACCAGTTTTCAGCAAGGATAATGAACTGACTATTTCGCATCCACAATTCATTGAAACGGTTTGGGAAGCGGCTAATTCATTTTATAGTGGTGAACAAATCGAGCAACCAGATATAAGGTGCAGTCATGTGGTAAAAGGGAGACGTCCAGAATCCATTAACAAGCCAAAGAACCTGTTAACGGAAGCTGACACTACCCAATATTACGAAAGATGCGCTTTTGCCATAGATATTCCATCTATTTATGAAAATGTATCTGGCAACAGGCTTAATCTTTCTATAGTTGGCGTTCGTGCCTTGAATAGAGAGAATCTGGCAACTAAGAAAAGTCCTGAATTATTCAGACTGGCGGTTTCATTCAAAAATACCGTATGCTGTAACATGTGCGTTTTCACAGACGGATATAAGGATGATATAAAGGTAATGAGCACAAAAGAACTGTTTAGGGCTACATTGGAACTACTTAATAATTTCAATACAGCCAAAAACATACATTTGTTGCAAACGCTTGGTAACTCATATCTCACAGAACATCAATTTTGCCAATTACTTGGAAGAATGAGATTTTATCAATCATTACCACAAGGCTATCAAAAAGATATTCCACGTATGTTATTTACTGATACACAGGTTAACAATGTGGCTAGGGCTTATATCAATGATGAGAACTTTGGGAGCTTGGGAAATGATATTAGTATGTGGAAATTGTACAATCTATTGACAGGAGCAAACAAGAGCAGTTATATAGATTCATTCTTGGATAGAGCGGTAAATGCAACCGAAATAGCAACGGGAATAAATGCCGCTTTGCATGGAGACACTAAATATAAGTGGTTTATTGATTGATTAAACAGGGGAATATTCAGAAATGGGTATTCTCCTATTTTATTAACTACGTAAAACAAAGAATCATGTTTTATTATAAGATACTTGTTTGGCTCTTTTGGGTGGTATTGTCTTTTATAACAGGTTGTGTTCCGTTAATCCTGCTTATTCTTTTAGTTGGCTTATGGGAAGTGGAAGAAGCGGATAAACGTCACTAACTACTTGTGTGTTCAAAACAGGAATGTGTTCAAATAAATCTGCAAAGGTGGTTTGAACACATTCTTTCATGTTATCAATTTAATCAAAGAATAAAATGAAAACAGCCGTAATATACGCTCGTGTTTCGTCAAGTAATGACAGACAGGACACGAGCAGACAAA